>Ga0209218_1000001_pt1 | contig 69469 bp, 98 predicted proteins | sample JacPinW_OM1H0_O3_FD_187965 | JGI IMG/M metagenome (GOLD analysis project Ga0209218, IMG submission 187965) | Forest soil microbial communities from Algoma, Ontario, Canada - Jack Pine, Ontario site 1_JW_OM1H0_O3 (SPAdes) (version 2) | ecosystem: Environmental > Terrestrial > Soil > Boreal...
TCTCTCCGCGCGAAATCTGCCGGCGAACGGACACCGTGCTCGTGACGCGCGGGCCGCATGTTAGAAGACCGGGACTTGCATAAGCAGAGGCCCCGGCCGTGTTTACGGACGCTGGATTTGCACCAACGAGTGAGCGTAAGCGGCACCTTTAACGATGAGCGTGTTAAAGTGAACACCAACGTACTGGCCAGTCAAGTTCGCCAGCAAGCCAAGCTGGAAAATACGAGGATTCATGTTACCGTCGCCGCCGTGGACGACAGGCATTTCGATTTCCTTCTCCGTAACGATAACAGCCCAATGCGAACGAAGGCCGGTAGCAGTCGCCGAGAACAGTCCGGTCATGCCGGTAGGCAGGACGCCAGAAGCAGACGGAACTAGCCACGGGTCAGTAATAAGCGGAAGTTCGCCGACAACCGTATTGATTGCCTTAACGGTAACTCCGGCGACAACGTTGGTAACACCAAGGTCGATATGCTGCGCCTTAGCTTCACGGTCGATAAGGTCGATAGTGACCGGATTAAGATAGATTGCAGTCGGTTTGACAACAAATCCAGTCTGCGCAGCCATAGCGGCAACGTCTGACTTGATTGCGTCAATAATCGAAGAGCTAGGTCCTACAACAGTCGCAGAAAGCGTAGTGCCAGAATTCGCAATCTGATTAAGGACGTTCATGTACTGAATAGTAGTCGGCAAAGACAAGCTAGTATCGGTACCAGACCAAACAGCCTGTGCTTCCTGTACAATAATGCCGTTGCCGATATCTTGAATGTCCTTTGCCTCAAGGCCGGCGAACTGGCCCTGCATGCGCGTCAAGTCAACGTCAAACAATCCAAGGTTCGTTTGCGCGGTAATGGCTTTAATAAAAGCCGGACGCTCAAGACGCTGCGGGTTAGTTGCAGTGGGCGTGATATTCCGCACATCACTAAATGAACCAGACGCGATTGCAGTCTGTTCAAAGTAGCGGTGCGGGTGACCGTTAGCAGGCTTCTTGTCAATACGCTGCAGGAATATAGAATTCCTACGAACCATATCCAAGATTTCAGTTTCGTAGCGGTTAATTTCAATAGCGCCGTTGCCGAGAAAATCGGCCGCTGCGCTCATTTCCCGAAATGCGGGCTGTTGCGTAACAGGCATTGTTGTTTCTTTCTTTTAATTAATCAAGCAAACCGGCAACACGAAGCTGCGACTTAAATTGAAGCCGCTTATCCATGTCCATTCCAACCAATGCCTTATCAAGCACGGCAACGCTGACTTTGCCACCATCAGTCGGTGCTTCAAGACCGGCCTTTGCAAGCAATTGAACAGTAGCCGCGTCTGCGGTCTTGCGCACGGGAGCGACGCTATTCTGGAAAGCCTGCGCCTTCAAGTCAGCAATCTGGGTAGCCTGAGCGGCCTTAAGGTCGGCAATCTCTGCCTTAAATTCTGCGCTCATAGCTGCGATTTTATCAAGCAGAAGTTGCAAATCCATGTCGGTATCGTCTTCTTTCTTTACAGGTTCATTAGTATCGGCGTTTGCGTTAACGCCATAATCATGGTCGCGGTAAATGTGCGGGACCTTACCTTGCGCTGCGCTCGCACGCATGTGCCCGGCAATTTTACGGAGAGCCACCTGGTGGCCGTTGTTAGGGTCGGCGCCAACACCGGCCGCTTCCATACCAGCGGCGCAAGCGTCGCAAGCCTTGGCATGCGGCTCGACCAGTGACATAACCTTAGCGTTAGCGTCGATTTTATCGGCGACTAACTGTTTGACTTCTTCATTAGAAGCACTTAAGGCTTCCATTTTTTCGGCTAAGCCTTTAAGAATTGCTTCCAATTCAGGAGACATAATATCCTTTTCCTCAGTTGAGGCGTGAATAGACGTTGTTTTGTATGCCGCCTTATCTTTTCGAAGTATGGCGGCGCCGGTAAATGTACATTCAGTGATTACTACAGGGTCAGTGGTCGGATCGTTAGTGTACAAATTCCTTGCCTCATAACTAAAGCCAAGGATATCCTTATTTGCCTTGATTTCTGCGGCAACTTCCGGGAAATCGTTAGCATATAAGAAGCCTTCAATGTGGATTGCATCACCGACAACGGTAGCAGCCGTAATAATGCCAATTTTAGCTTTTGGATCGTGCCCATCCAAATTAGGCTTATAGTCTACCGCCATACCAAGAAGAGACGACAGCGCATTAGTGGCCGCCTCCGCAGAGATAGTGATTAGCTTCCCATTGCTACCGTCAGGCGCCGCGTCGGAAGGCTGGTCAACGCGCGTCAAAATGCCGCTAAACGGCATTTTGTTCGGGTGGCTGTGGTTAAGTATGTTCAGGGCCATCGCCGATAGCGTGGCACTGGCGCTAAACAGTTCAGACATTATAGGGTCGTGGTATACAGAGTTGTAAGTGCGGTATTGCTAGTGCTGTCGGTGGTGGAATTAATAACATTGACGTACGTAGCGCCAAGGAAATTGATGCCGTCTTTCAATTCTTGATTCTTCAAAATCAGGTTATTGATATAAGATGTAAGGTCCATACCAATCGCATTGGCAGCAGTCTTGGCAGCGGTTGCAGGCGAAAGGCCGGCAAGAACAGTAGTAACGCTCATAGTTTATAAATCCTTTCTTAGCCGTACACAACGGCGTCTAGAATGCCTTGAGTTACGCTTTGAAGAGCGGAACCATTATACGGAACAGGGTAAATGGCGAAGCTTATGTAATATCCGTAAGGAGCGCCAACTGCGCCAGCAGCGTTTGCAGTTGGGCCGTACGCCTTATTATTAAGTGTTACAGAGCAGCCGTTATTACAAATACCGTCACCTGAATAGTTAGGATACACAAATCCGTCACCGTTGGCCCACGGTCCCACCTGGTAGTACGTCGGAGAACCCGCCGCCGCTGCCGCGCCAGCAGCAATGGCCGCGCCAGACCCTGCGGCGTCGCGTGAGTCCCTGGTAATAACAAAGGCGCCTGTGGGGATAGTTGCATAATTGCCACCATCGTCAATCGTGGTGAGGCCAGCACCAAATGCATTTAGACCATATGAAACAGTAAAGGTAAGTGTGCCGACACCTGGCGTATAGGAACTAAGGAATCCAATCGGCGAAATGTTGGTACCGTTGGTGCCGAGAGCCGGGCCTGGGCCGGGGAAGCTACCGGCGGAAGTGATAGTAGCGCTATTAACAACGCCACCAGAAACTCCAAGCGTGAGCACAATGCCATACGGCAAAAAGCAAACGCTAGTACCAGCCGTCCAGCCTGACGTGCCGCCGCTAACAATCGTAATAGCAACAGCCTTTAGAGTAGGCTTTACGAGTACCGGCCAGCCACCGGTCGGATACAGCGCGCTAATTGCTGCTAACGTACCGCCAGTACCCTGCGTAACGGTCGGCACATAGCCGTAAAGCGTACCGGCTGTTACAGTTCCAATGCTACCTACAGAATTAGCAGCCGCAGGAAACAAGTTACCGAAGTCATACGCAAGCGCCAGCTTATCAGGATAGCTTGTAGTTGAAGCTCCGTCGGGGTACTGCGTAGTATGAAAATCCAACATTTTTAAGTTATCCTAATATTGCGCTTATAATCAAGCATTGGACTGCAAACGCTCCTGAAGCGAAAGAGGAACCGCAACTGTCACCGGAACTGGAACAGACATTGGCGTAGTAACCGGCATCGAAGTCGTGGCGCCACCTTCAGGGAGAAGAACACCAAGCAACGCGCCGACGGCGGTGCCGACGCCTGCAACAGCCGCCCATAAAGGGGAGCCAACATTAACACCAGCAACGGCAAGCAGAATGGCGAGAGCGTTATAGGTGCTAGGCTCGCGCATACGCGCGCCGATATACGAAATGTTCTTGGTAACGAGAATGGAAGGGAGATGTTCGGTCATTGTAAATCCTTAAATGAGCTTTAACGCGCCAACAATCGAGGATAGGCTACTAACGGCCTTCTCAAGGTCGGCTACAGCGTTCGGCGCAACAGTGGAGACAGTAACGGCCGGCTTAGTCGCAGTGGCAGACGTGGCCGCACTGGCGGGCGCGGCTACTGCCGCACCGCCCGGCACTAGGCGCAAAATAGCATTGAGCGGAACAAAGAAGCCGAACTTTGCCGGATTCATTTTAGCAAGGAAATCGCCAACAAGTAGAACAGTCTGCCAATGCTCTTCGGAGAAATCAGCAAGAACAGTGGTAAGGTCAGGCGCCGCCGTTGCGGTATTTGTAGTCGTGGTGGTGGTCACAGGGGGGTGTGTCCTTACAGTAGGAGCAGGTACGGTATGAGTCGGCTGAACTACCGGCACAATAGGCGTGTCAGACAGCGATGCAGCAACTTCTGGCGACGCCGCGATAATCTTTTCAACTTGCTGGAATAGGTCATCCATGTGCGGATTCAAGACTACCTTACGGTCACGAATAGTTCCGTAATGGCCTCGAAGTCCGCGCAGGACGACAGCGGCATATTCAAGCGCGAACGGCGGCGCAAGCTTAGAGAGCGCCTGGAACACGGCGCCTTGTCCGCTTCCAACTTGGTGGATAGCGTGATTTTCGTCGCCGCCTGTACCTTCAGAGAAAACATCACGCCACAATAGTGGCTCGTCAACTTTCAGGTAATGCTCAAATAGCGGAACGGTAATAGCACGATTGAAGCTATTCGAGTTCCACGAAGTCTGACAAAGGCCAGCTTCGGCAGTGTCTGCCGTCTCACTCGACGCATTAGTTGTGTCAACACCTACCCACCAACGCCAGCTACTCTCCGGCCCGGGGAGAGCGCACGCCAGAATGAAGGTGTGACGTAGCGTATCAACACCGGATTGACTATTGTCCAGCTTAAGCGCTGCGAACTCAGGCGCATAGTACGCCAAGGCGTCGTGCGCTACGTTATTGGTGTTGGCGCGCGCGATATACTCTGCGGCCGCGTCGTTGTTCGCCTTGTACTTGCAGTACAGCCGCCCATAAGACAGTGCTGCACCCTTAACAAAGCCAAGCGGAACAGGACCGTTTTTCGGGTCGCGCCAGCTAGCCGCCGGATGCGATGAAACGAGCTTCGTGATTGCTTCGAGCGGATTAACGGTCATTGCAATTACTTCTTCTTTCCAGCCGCCGGCTTAGGCTTAGCGGCCGCTGTAGACTTCGCCTTAGCGTCTGCAATCGCAATTTCAACGTCGGCGTAAAGCATATCACCCCATTCGCCGTTTTCGAGCGGCGCCTGGCCTCGCATCATCCTGTTTTCGTTCGGCGTTGTGGCGTTATTCTGGTAGTATGTCGCATAAATATCAGCCTGTGCCTGTTCATCTTCGCGCTCAATGCCTTTCCACTTGAATTGAAGTTGTGAAAAGCCAAGCTTGGTATGAATAGCGTCGCGCGTAAGGTGCATCGCAATCTTGGAAGCCGTAGGCTTAATTGCGGTATTCCAATCGCGATCTTCTCCTACTTCTGCCGTATTACGATTTACGTCGCTTTCCAGCCCAAGGTTCTGCGGGCTGATATCGAACGCCGCGGCGATAGTGCGAAGCAAGAAAGATTGGTATTCAAGAAACATACCGGCATCACCTTCGGGATAAAGGCGATGAACTTCCAGGCCACCTAACTTCTTTTCGTCCGTTCTACCGCTGGGCTCGACGGCGACAATGCCAACTTTGCCTTGACCTTCGATTTCATTGAGCCAATAACTGCGGAAAGCTTCGAGAGACTCCAGCCCCATGGGTGGCAAGTTGAGTAGGATCGAGCTTCGTTGATTAGACGCGACGTTACCGGCAAACTCTGCAACGCCAAGCAAGTTATTGATTGTGTTAAATGCAATCTCAAGCTGACCAAATCCGAAAGGAGTTGCCGAGCTTCCGTTAGGTCTAATGTACATGAGTTCGTCGTTACGAAGCTCACATATCGTTCCGCCGCCGAACGCAGTTCCGTATCCAATGACTTGAGCGTATCTTGGTTCATTTATTTTGCGGCCCGTCCAGCCTGGAAATATCTGTATTGAAAGCCCGTCAACCGGGTACATCCACAGTGGCCGCACTGGGTCGCTTGATAGCTGTAATTCTGTAGCCGCAGCACCGTGAATAAAATCTTCAACAAGCTGCTCAATGAAAGTGGAAAAGGAGTCGTCGTTGTTGGGATGCCGGAAGCAATCGGTGACGACTTGGATTTGTCTGTCTAGCTCTGAATTTGCTTCGATGCCATCAAGCGGCGTAATCTCCCAATCAAGAAGCGCGATAGGATTTTTGATGGTGTTGATTGCGCGGCGTGCGAACGGCGTGTGACCGAAGTAGCGAAGATTTCGCGGCGTAGGCTTGTAAAGAAATCGTGTGTTGGACGGACGATTTCCGAGTTGAACAATCTGCGGGTAGACACGCGTTTCGCGCGTGGGAATTTTAGCCTTGACACCGCGTTTAAACGGCTTTATGATTGTTTCGAGTAGGCCAGCCATGTGATCCTACTGAATGAGGAATGTGATATGATATGGGAAACGTACAAACCGATCCTTGAATCGTTTGCTTGGTTTATCTGTACAGTTGTAGCTCCGGGAATGCTATTTATTATGCTAGGAGCTTGCATTTTGGCGCTTATTGGAGCGGCAATGTGCGAACTGCATAGGCACTAAACAAAACGGAACTTAGCGGGCTCACCCTCTATCATGAGAGCATAAATCGCCCAGACCAGTGCATCAACACGGTCTGGTGAATAGCCCATAGCCTTTCTGTCGAAATCGACAGTCATTGAACACATTTGATCTTCAAGTTTTAGAAAATTACCAACGTGATGTATCCTACCCTGCTCATATAAGGAACTCACTGGTTCTGCACGAACAAACTTTCCACGAGATGCCCACACCATAGAACATGAAACGTTACTTCGAACTTGGCGAAGTGTGTTTTCGCACATTTCGCCACCATTGTTCTTCTCAATAACTATGCGGTCGGCGTGTCGAGCGTCATACAGGCTAATGGCTTCTCTCGCCCACTGTTCTGGGCTGTAGACTCCGCTGATGTCGTCGAGGACATAGGCGTGTCCTCTCTCGTCCACTCCGCAGGCGACAATTCCAGACTCATTTGCGTCATCGCCGCTGGAAGCGGCTGGATCAATACCGACCACGATTCGCCGCAACACGGGCAAGTCAGCTTCACAAATGCGGGCTTTATCAATGTCCGACCTTCTCCATAAGGCTCCCTCAAGGTCCTCTAGGATTTCAGCGTCAATCTCTTGCCGCCCAAGCCTTGTGCCTTCGTATTTACGTTTAATATCGGCTAGGAATTGTCCGGCAAGATTTGAACGATTTTCGTACGTGCTACCGCGAGTAATGACAGTTCCAGGGTCGCCTATAATCTGTTTTAACAGCATAGTCGGCTGCGGTGTAGTAGTTATGCACTTCTGCGGATTGGCGCCTGTTCGCATGCCGAAGCAAAGCTGGTCGTACGCGTCTTTCTGATATTGCCACTTGGCTAGCTCGTCTAGCCACGCGGCGTCGTGCTGCGGACCCCTAAGCTGGTCAGGCTCTGAGCCATTATAAATCGTCGCCATAGCGCCGTTTTTCCACGTAAGGCGCCGTACGCTAGGCTGGTATTCTGGCAGGTAGTCTTTAGGATGAATCTGTAGCAGCCCACTGCCGGCTGTTGGGTCGCTAGTGGCTTTGCCGTCGCCGACCATGACGCCACGGACGTCTGCGGCTGTCTCGCCTATGATTGCTACGTGGCGCCAGCGGCCGCCTGTAAGCGGCGTATCACCACACATGCCGGCGCGGACCCACTCGGCACCGCAACGCGTCTTGCCAAAGCCGCGGCCGGCTAAAACTAGCCAATTAATCCAATTACCGAGCGGCGGTAGCTGCTTTGGTCTGGCCCAAAACTTCCAGTCAAACGCTAGCTTCTCGATATCAGACTTAGAAAAGCTATTGATTATCTTAGCTTGTGCGTCTAACGGTAATTCAGCAAATAGATCGGCGTCACTTCTCTCGCTCATTATGGAAGCGTAGAAATCAGTTTAGACGCAGCGCTTGAGAGACGATACGGCCAAACTACGTACGACAGTACGTAGCCGTCGAACTCGCTGGCAAGAGTTGGCATAAAGCCTGTTTCGTCATAAGCAGTTGTATCAGACACAACAGTACCGCCATTCGCCACCAATGAACGGCCGCTAGCATCAAAAGCTATTGCAATTTTAGCGGGTCCAGTTGATAGATTACCAGTTCCTAACGTCGCAACAAGCGGCGTGCCGCCTGTAGCAGTAACAGTTGTGGTACCGGCATTCACCTGTGGATTTTGAAAGATACCAAATGTAGAGTTGACTTTATTAGCCTTTACTAACAAGGTACCTGTCGTTGTGTATACGGCGGGTAGATGTATCGTATTGAAGAACGACCTCGTATATCCGTCTGGCATTGGCGAAGTCGGACCGGTGCCAGTTAGTCCGGGCTCAACCTGATTACCCCACACAACGACGGAGTCGCCACTATTGACTATACGTATGCCATATTTCGGATTAGCAAGAGTCTGTTGCGGTATCGACACCTGTGACCAAGCTGCGCCGACTGTGACGGCGTGCCAAGTCGAACCGTTGTCCACCGTCAACTGAATGGCGCCGGTCACCGTACCGGACTTAATCAATACGGACGCCTGTTCGTTGGTGGACGTTTTTGTAATGCTTTGAAGCACCGTAGCATTCGCAGCAGTAGCCGTAAGCGTCGTCGCCGAGTTAGCCAACAAATCAGGACCGACCGCGTTAAGTACGGCCGTCATATTAGTCTTCGTCCAATTTGATTGCGTCAAATCATTAGTGTTTGTGAGAAGATTGCTAGAAGGCTCCCACGCCTGAAGACCTAAATCAGAGACAGGTATATCGGCGCCAGGAACTAGAGATACGTGTCCATCAGCCCAAAAGACGTATTGATTGCCAGTCGTCGTTTGAACTCTTCCGCCGGTCGGATTGCCCTGTTGCCAGGACAAGTTCTTAGTAAAATCTCCAGCCGAAACGACACCTGGTACCCCACCGGCGAGAGCCGTTACCCACGCCGGGACTCCGCAATTGAGTATTGTCTTAATAAGTGGCCTGGAAACAGCCATCAATCACCAACAGATGCAGCGTGCAGGTGATAAATCATTGACGCAAGTGGCGTGAAAGCCCCAGTAGACACACACACAACAAACAAAGATTGCGTGGAAGCCGCGGCGATAATTGGCTGTTGGGAGAGCAAAGGCGCTCCCCATGAGGACGTCATGTCCGAGCCGGTGCCGCCGATATTCCAATTAGAAAACAGTACCTGCCCCAAAAACGCGCTCGTATCGGCTAGCAATGTAGTCCAAGTACCTTGGTCTACCAGCGGACCTGTAGTGGCGGCGGTCGGCGCTGCTTGAAACAGATAGGCCATAACCGAGCCCATTGTCAAACTTGTAATACCACCAGCAAGCGATACAGATAACCTAAGACCACTCAGAAGCGCAGAAGAGTTAGCTTGCCGAAAGAATGGGGAACTACTAGGATAGTTAACTAAGTCACCAAAGCTGAAAATAGCCGAAGCACTGGAACCAAGAGCCTGATTGGCGGCATATGCAGTAGTATTCGCCGGACGCGTCAGCGTTTGGTCAGCGTTTTGCCAAGCATTAGCAACGCCGCCGACGTTTCCTATGAACGATTGACCGATAGCGGGGAAAATTGAAGACGCGACCATTAATTATTTTCTTTCGTAAGCCGTGACAATACGTGTCACCAATTCATGTCGCACAATATCAGTGCTGTTAAAATGTACCACGCCAACACCGACCACACCGTCGAGAAGCGAAATAGCTTGTCCAAGCCCGGAAACAGTACCGCTAGGCAAATCAACTTGACTAGGGTCGCCGTTGACATACATGTGACTCCCGTCGCCGATACGCGTCAGAAACATTTTCATTTGTGTAGATGTAGTGTTCTGAGCTTCGTCTAGAATCACCGCGGCATTGGATAGCGTACGGCCGCGCATGAATGCAAGTGGTGCGATTTCAATTTCGCCGGAAAGCATATGCTTTTCGACAGCCTTCGCATCCATAAATTCGTATAGCGCGTCGTAAATTGGCCGAAGGTAAGGGTCAACTTTTTCTTGCAAGTCGCCAGGCAGGAAGCCAAGATTTTCACCAGCTTCCACCGCAGGCCGCGAGAAGATAATCCTGCTTACGTCGCGCCGTTCGAGAAGACACACAGCCTGCGCTACCGCAAGCCATGTCTTCCCGGTGCCCGCAGGGCCTACACCGAATACAAGCTGGTGTCGGCGCATTGCCCGCATGTAAGACGCCTGAGCGTCATTTCTGGCCGTTAGGGAGCCTTTTCGGAGCCGTATAAGCTCCACCATTAATCGTCGAAGTCTTCGACGTCTTCTCCGACGAAAAGCCATTCGCCTTCGTCATCGCCGTGAGCTACGCCTTCTACCCAAAGAGAATCAGGTGAATTAACAAAAACGTGCCCGTCAACCCAACCAAGTTCGTTACACGCGGTAACGAGCATTAGGTACTCGTCGCCGGCTTCAACTTCCACACCAGGGTCAAGCTCATGGATAGTTTCCACGTCCACTTCGTCAAGCGTGTAGGAGACAAAATCGCCGTATTCCGGCATATCTTCGTCATCGTCTTCGGGTTCCATGTCCTTATCATTGGGCTCGAAATATTCCGGATGCCACACCGGCAAATGCCAAGGCATCACCGGGACTTCAAACTGTACCGTCAACATGTTACACCTCTTGCTGTTGCTTTGCCTTGATTTCCGCGAGTCTTTCCATCATAGTAACGCGCGGATCGACTTCCGATACCTCAATCGGCGCACCTTTCGGCCCGCTGATTTCAGTCTTATTGGTGTGCATCCCAAGGAGCTTGGATAGGAGCGTGAGCGCTCCAAGCTTATCAATTATTTTTATGTTACGATTACCAAACTTGTCGAATTCAAATCCCACAACAACACCGCTCAACTCTCGCGGCAACTCTTTAATATTCTTCAGCGTTCTTCCGTCGTCTTCGAAGAAATCTGCAAGATTTGCAGTAACCTTTTGGATAAGTTCATCTACTATCCAATTACGTGTAGTAGACCTCTCGTGTAGGATTTGTTCCATAGCAGCCGCCACATGCGGGCGGCGCATGATCTTATCGGCGTATGACGGGGAGTGACCGGCCGCTCTAGCGGCAGCAGATTTGTTTAGACTGACAAAGTATTCTTCAATAAAGGTATATTCTTGCGGATTAAGTTCGTTCTTTACATACCAATCAGGCAAAGGCGAAGGTAATGCGTAATTCACATGTAGTACCAGGAATTAACGGTAGCCGTTGCGGCTACCTGAATGAATTTAATGTTTACCGCGTCGTTAATAGAAATCGTCAATGATTGCCCGATAGGCAATGACATGCCGACGCCAGCGGTCGGCGCGGTGCCGTCCAATCGATAACGAAGATTCGAAGTAGAGCCGGAATCATTCTGGAACAGGCATGTAGTAGCTCCGGCCGCTAATGCAGCGGCAGCGCCGGGGAGCGTGGCAGATGCCGCACAGGTTACACTAAGGTCGTGCGCTTTGAACGCACCAGGGCCTTCTGTCTTTACGCCGTCAGTAACTGATACCGGGTCGGCTGTAGTGCCGTCGGAATTGTAATGTAGAGTCAAACGTGATTCCTATCGCGCGTTGTCAAAAGATTAAGGAAACGTTTAGGTTTCATTGAATAAACATTATCAGATGTAGTTATACAGTCACCATCAACGAACACAACGTTCAACGTATCGCCGCCGTCAGGCAGAAATCCTACATAAATCTGTTTAGCAACGACAGTCTCGGCTAAATCGCTATTTCCATTCTCTTCCGAGACTTTATCGAAGTTATAATTGAATATGAAGTTATCAAAATCTTCGCCGTTTAGTTGAACAATTTTAAAGCCACTTTCTTTAGACTTTTCACGCAAATCAGGCCAAGAAGGACACTTCGCCGCGAAGCTCGGCACAGTGGCTGCAAGCATAAAAATGGCGGTAAGAAGTGTTTTCATGGTGTGACTCCGGTGTTACTCGTCTTCGTCTAGCTCATCTAATCTAGGACACCGCTTTACGCGTCTCCCACGAACTGGGATGATACCGCGTTTTTGTTCTTCAGGTGTTAGCAAGTCGTCGTCAAATATGCTATCTACGCATTCAACGTACAAATCAGAATATTTATCCACTTTTTCACCGAAAGACAATACTTCCACCAATTATTGCGTATTGTTGCATTTTTCGCATCAAAAGTCAACATATGTCATCAGTCATGCCACGTGGCATAATGACGCACGCGCTACGACTCATCCAACCGGAACGCCTTCATGCACACCGGCGCCGCCATATACGCAAATTCCGCCAACGCCTTGGCGTATTGCTGTATTTCCCACTGCGCATGCTCATCATCGCGCAGTGTAATGAAGCGCAGCAAGTTCCATAGATTTACCGTAGCAAACATGCGTGTGTACGTAGATAGTGGCAAGACGCAGCGAGCAAGCTCACGCGGCCAGCCATTTGCTATTAACGTTCTATATGCACCAAATGAAAGTTCGCAACTTTCACTGTAATATACACTCGTTTCTACGCTATTAAGCGAAGTGTCAAATGTACGCCCCTGCTTATTATTTTTCGACTGCACACCAATCTTATCTATATCAGGAACATAGAACTCTTCTGCCAACTCCGTGTAGCGCGCAGACACCTGATTGTAGCTCCACGTCCTATGCCGCTGCCATTGCGCCACCACAAACAACGGAGCCTTGACTTCAAACGTAAACGTCACAGACTCGAATGGTGTACTGTGCTCGTTCTTCATTAGGTACTTAATTAGTTTCTCATCGCTACCATCACCGCGCGGCTCCGCATCATACGACACGCGCGCGGATCGCACGACAGAAAGGTCGCTCCCCATGTTATCAACAAGGCGCACATAGCCGTGGTCAAGTACGTCGATCTTATCGATCATAATCGTAATCCTCTTCGTCTGGTATAAGCTCCCTCACCTCTTCTCGAATATTTTTAAGAACATCTTCAATTCTTGTCATTCTCTCTATTAGACCTTTATTACTTTCTTCAAGACTAAGAATATCCAAGTATATGCGCTTTAGTTCGCTGGCGGCAAACTCAGGCTTTTCCCTTACCATTCGTTCATAGTCGAACGCCAATAAGTTCTGTTTTTTCTCTCTGTAGGTAAGCATTACCTATTCCTCCGCAGCCGGCACATTCGCCAGGTCGTCGCGCCCAAGGTACGCTGCGCCAAGCTCGCGAAACAGATAGTCTATAATCGAAGACGCCATCTTAATGCGCTCACTTTCATGCACAACGCCTGCAGGCTCAAACTTAGTTCCTACAAACGCCTCGACAAATTCCTCCAGCGGCACCCCATACTGCAAGCCTATCGATACGGACTTGGCGAAACAATTCCCGAATGCGCGAAGCGCGGCGCCGTCGCGGTGCATGTCGATAAAGATTTCGCCGAGCCTACCATCGGCGTATTCGCCAGTGTGAAGATAGATAGTGTGGCCACCTACCTTTGCCTTCTGATTCCAGCCTTTGCGTCTAGGCGGTAGACGTTCGCGGTTAGATATATGAACATCACAAAGATATTCAGTAAACCGCGACTTATCTGTGCTGATAGGCTCCATTTCGCCATACGACTCCGGATATGTAGGAATACCGACACATATAGCCATTTCATCTATTCCTTATTACTCAAAGGCTGCGATAGCTTACTACCGTCACGATAGATTGCCACCGCCTTTAGTCCAAGCTTCCAGGACTGCATATACACCGCCTTAACGTCTTCTACAGTGGCGTATTCCGGCATGTTAACAGTCTTGGAGATAGCACCGCTAATGAACGGCTGCGCTGCCGCCATCATGCGCAAGTGCGCATCCGTCGATATTTCGTTGGCGGTTGCGAAGATTGCATAATCCAGCACGTCCATATCAGGAGCACAATCTATACCACCTTTATTGTCTATATGCTCTAATACCTGCCATATTACCGCTTCGCCATATCCAAGCGCGCGCAACCCACTCACCACTTGCTGATTTACTATTCTAATCTTACCACCGCCGGCAAGCTTCTTATGCTGCACAAGCGCGTAAGACGGCTCAATCCCCGTAGTGTCGCAGTCCATGAGCAGGCCAATAGTGCCAGTCGGCGCAATGCAAGTCACTTGCGCGTTGCGGAAGCCGCTATGATAACCATTAAAACGCGCAACGCTCCACAAGCATTCATCGAGGCTACCAAGCGACGCCGTTTCCCTATGTTTATCAATAACAGATAACATCGCGTCTCTATTTTGTTCATACTTCGGAAACGCGCCAAGCTCATTCGCCATTTCCGCCGAAGTCTTGTACGACACCGCGCTCATAAGCGAACTAATGTTCGCACAAATCTCGCGCCCCTCGTCGCTATCGTAAGCAATCCCGAACGCCATCAGATAGCCACCAAAGTTGGCATAGCCAAGCCCTAACGTACGGAAGTCACGGCTCCGCTGCGCAATTTCCCTAGACGGGAACTGGGCCATGGACACGCTAATATCAAGACATATCGTCCACAGTCGCACCGCGTGTTGGAAAGACTCCACGTCGAATCCGTATTCAGTTTTGAACCTAAGAAGGTTAATTGACGCAAGGTTGCAGGCTGTGTCGTCAAGGAACATGTATTCTGAACACGGATTGCTGGCCCGGATTTCACCACTATTCGGACACGTATGCCATCGATTAATCGTGTCATGGAACTGTAACCCCGGGTCCGCAGTCTTGTGGGCTGCGGCACAAATCTTGTCGAATAGCTTTTCAGCGTCTACACCCCATTCTCCACCATCTACCCTATTTACAAGGTAGTGTGTTCCACCTTCTTCTACCAAGTGCATGAACTTGTCAGTCACACGCACAGTATTGTTGCTATTCTGGCCACTAACAGTCTGATACGCTTCGCCCTGCCAATCATAATCAAACTTGTCCGGAGCGCCTGCTACAAGCGCAACTACCTTGTCCTGTTCGTCGCACTTCCAGTTAATGAATTCTTCTATGTCAGGATGGTCTACGTCAACGATAACCATTTTCGCAGCGCGTCGCGTTGTGCCTCCAGATTTAATCGCGCCAGCCGCAGCGTCTCCAATTTTAAGCCATGACATGAGGCCAGAAGATTTGCCGCCACCTGATAAAGGTTCGCCATTTCCCCTAATATTTGAGAAGTTCGTTCCACTTCCACTGCCATATTTGAATAGTCTAGCTTCCTTTGTGAAGAGGTCAAAGATTCCTCCTTCATTGACAAGGTTGTCAGACACGGACTGGATAAAACATGCATGTGGCTGGGGGTGCTCATAAGCGCTCGTGCTCTCTGTCAGGACGCCTGTCTTATAATCAACGTACCAATGGCCTTGCGACGGCCCGTCAATGCCGTAGGCCCAGTGCAGGCCGGTGTTGAACCATTGCGGTGAATTCGGCGCCGCCATTTGCATCGACAGCATAAAGCAGATTTCGTCGTAGAACGCGCGCGCATCGTCTTCACTGTCGAAATAGCCGGCTTTCCAGCCCCAGTACGTCCAACAGCCGGCCATGCGGTGAAAAACTTGCTTGGCTGACGTTTCGGACTGTGACGTATTAGTGTTAGAAAATGACGCGCGGCACGGCCACAAGAACGACGGCACATCTAACTCAGGCATAGGCATTAGTAGCTCCGGCACACCGGACTTACGAAAATACTTATGAGCCAAGATATCGGCCGCAGTCTGCGACCACGCCACTGGCACATCGACATTCTCAATAGTGGTGTCGCCGAGCGTCGATGTTACCGTATGGAATGGAATGAACTCATACGGACTCAGTGTTGGTACAGTATAGCGTCGTTGAATTTTCATTTGATTCACCCACACCCTGTGTTGCTACCGCACTCTTGGCACGTAAGACATGCGCCAGTGCGGCGCATAGAAAAACTACCGCACTCGTTGCACATATCGCCGGTGAATCCATGTGACTTGGCGCTATCTTTGCGCTTATCGGTCGAACGTTGCATTAGCGTCCACGCCGTTTCTGTTTCCATGCTCACGATATGCCACCTATCATAGTCTTTGTCAAGACAAAAGACTCATAATGTAGTCCGCTGCATCTTGTACTGTGCCATTATTTTTAAGTACATACTCGACAGGAAAATCCTGTCGCTCGGACGAATGGCCTTCAATGCCACCGGCCGCGCCTGCCGTGGGCCGCACAATTCTAAATACAGTGGCGTAGCCTATAGATTTTGCCATAGCTACCTCATTGGCGTATCGGCAGTCGTCAACTATAACGTTTGACGAGTAAAAAGTTACATCATTTCTCCAAAGCATAGCCCAAAAATCAGGATTCAACTCGCGTCCCCAGTCGCCAAGCTTCTGCATGGCTTTACGTGGCGTCGCGCCGCAAAGCCTCATGCACGGCACTTCCTTTAGACTTCCAGATACATCTCCAGATGACAGCCCAAGTGAATGCAGCATGTCCTTGATTGGCTTGGAGAATGGTATACGCATATAGCCGTACTCGCGCTCAATATACCGCGCGATTTCGGTCTTACCGCTACCAGCGATACCAGTGAGAACGATGATTTTCCTCATTCTAGTTCCCCGCGCCACACTGTCGAACTAAATCTATCAGCTAACTCACGAAGAACTGTCTCACGCATTTCCCACGTTTCTCCGCCGTCCATTTCATCATCAAACAAGAGTTGCTCAAAATTAAGCAACTCTTCGTAAGTCATGTCTTTTAGTTCTTTGTTCACGATTCCACATCCTCAAATCTATCGATAGCTGCGTCGAGACGTTCGTCGTAAAACTCATCTTCAATACCGGCATATCTGGCACATATATTCCTTACAATAGTGTATGCCTCAAACAATTTAATTCTAGTTTCACAATCACCGCGCAAATGAGTTACGTAACCCTTTATACTACAGGCGAGTTCCGCCAGGCCTTCGGCAGTGCCGCAATTAACTATCATAGTTTCAACATAATCAACGTCTTCATCGAATGTCATGACTCCACATCCGCCAACACTTCTACATCACCTGGTAGGTAATGCTCACTATATCCACCATCTTTACTGGAACATGATGCTATAGCAGCGCCGGCCAAACTAGCTGCTTTTAAAACAGTACATTCAATGGTAAGTACAAACTTTTCTCCAACCTTAAGAGTCCTTAGTTTCGTCGTTCTATGCGTCATGCCTCCACATCCACTATCTCTGACTGATTCTGTATCTGGTTGTGCACCTTGAACGCATTCGTGTAGTACGGGAATCGCGTCGCCTTCTTCTTCTTATCAGTCCATTGCCACGGACCAGTCCTATCATCAAAATCAGTAAGATAAAGCTCGCAGCCTAGCATTTTGATTATGTACTTCATGACAGCACGACATCTCCTTGACTACTTCTTTTTCTGGTCGGCTTCCCGCCGCTGAAACTCATACAAGTGGACGGCGATGTCGGCACGCTGGTAAAAGGTATCAGTTCGCTTTAAGCCTTACTCGCCGTACACAATTCAAGATATGCCACATGTCATGCAAAGAGTCAAGAAAAAAGATGCGGCCGTAGCCGCATCCATTGCTTGTTAGTGATTTACTGCACGTTAATCAACCACGCCCCGTCAGCACCGAGCACGTAGTAGAGCCCGTAGATGAACTGGTCGCCGATGGCGTCACGAATAGGAGCAACAGACCATCCTTGAATAAACGTGGAAATACCACCAGGAGCCAGGTTTTTCCACGTCCCGTTGGTGCAGCTAGTAACACTACCATTGCTGCCATCGTCGATGGAGCGCCAGATGCCGTACACGGCATTGGCTTCCACGTTTCCAGCATCGTACCACCCGGCAACAATAATCGACGGATAGGTCTCGTTCGGCGCTACCTTACCAAAACCAACGGTGTGCGGAGTAAAGAACCCAGGCACCGTTGCCCACGTAACGCTACCAGTGGTATTGTTCACGCCATTGCAGGTACGCTGCAATTTCGTTGCCGAGCCCACGACATACTCAGCATTGCCGCTGCCTTGCGGCCCCGCGACGTAGAACAGGTGACCAGCCTGTCCGGGCACGACCCGTAGGGTACCATGCACAGTACTTCCCGAAAAACCAGTGGTGTTGGTCACTAAAGTCGGCGCACCACAGTTAGTCCACTTGAGCAGACCATAGTCAGTGTTGACACCGTAGAAGGTGTTGGCCGTCACCTGATCCGCCGCAATCTCCGTTGCGTAATAGCCGGCGCTAATTGGCCAACCTGTGCTCCCGTAAACAACCGCACCGGTGACAATACTGTCGCCAGGCGGGACTACAAAAGCAGTTAAGGTTACGGTATTTGTAGCCACCGTGTATTGAGTAGTAGATATTGCCCGCCCAGATGCTAGTTGTATGTTTATTGCGCGGGGAGACACCAGCGTAGCGCCATTCACCACAGTAAAGACACTAGCACCAGCCGCATACGGCCCACCGGTTACCGTAGTTAGTGGTAGTGGTCCGGCAGGTGCATCAACTTCGCTGTAGCTAGCTCCGCCGTTCGCCGTGCACATCGGGAACGTCGAATCTGCGCCGTACATTGTCCAGTTAGACGTAGACGCAGCCGCAATACCACCACCAGGGGCGCCCCAAGTGCTGACAACCCCGCCAGTCACGTAGCTGTCACCAGTAGCAAACGACGACGACGGCCCTAGGTCGAAGCTTTTGCCGGACAAATTCTGTACAATCCAGCAACCGTTAACAACTGTTGTAGTGGTCATCGTCGCCCCGGTTATACAGACAGGATATCCACTGGCAACAAGCGCGGCTAATGTAGTGACCTTTACCTTTCCGCTATCGTTCACTACGTTGACTAGAGTACCGTTCCCGACGTAGGAAATCAGCGCTGTAGCAGGCACGTACAGAGTTGTGTTATGAGTTCCAACAACCCCCCAGGTGCTACCCTGCAGGGTAACATGCGTAGAGTCAACAACTGTCGCGCCGAAGCAACGAAGCGGCAGTTCACTTTGAGAGTTTAAATCGCCCGAAACAGCGCAAATAATCGACCCGGCCCCGGCAGACCAGGTAGTCAATCCCGTCGTGGACGGAACAGTAGCCTCGATAAGACCGCCGCTGTTAGCAAACGCACTTGGAGCTACGGTAGCGTTCCACGTATTCAACGGCAGGTAGTTTGATACAAACCCGTCAGTGGATACGCCGGAGTAGTCGAAGCCAACATTGAAGTCAGACGACACCTTAGCGAACGTTGCCGTGCCGTCTGGCGTGATAGAGAGACCGGAAGCGTACGAGAGTGGAGTGATAGTATTTATCGTACCACAAACTGCCGCGTTATTCGTCAGATTGTAAGTCGTGCTTAGATGACAAGTACCTTCGTCTTGTACACCGATTGTCACCCCGCCTGCGGAGAAGTTCGCGGCTTTCCCGGTCGGCAACAGTTCCTCGACGCCATTAACCTGAGCAGTCCAGGTAAAGGCTGCAGTCGGCAATGGTGTCGTCCAGTAACCCTGGGCATGAGCGGCAAGGAGCCCGCCATTGATTGGATCAAAGTCGATGTCCTGGCCTCCAGCCTGCTCGAGAACCTGCATAGTGGCTTGCCACGGAGAGTCGCCACCAGCCCAGCTTGCTGAGTAAGAATTCCAAGTCGGCGTCGCAACGTTGGCGTTTAGTGTAACCCAAAGCTTAGTAGAACCACCAAGTCCAACAACCTGGTCACCATTACTCGGATTAATGGCAATCGAGTTGCAGCAAGCGCCTGGTGCAGTCATTTTCAGCCAAGTCGCCGCCGAGTAGCGCCAGATATCTGCCGCGCCATCAATAGCCCATACGTTACCACCACCTGCGGTAGCATATGAAACTTTCAAACGCCTTACGTTACCAGTAGGACCGCCGGTCGTGGCGGCCCACGCAGTTCCGGCGTTGTTCGTTACATAAACACCACCATTGCTAGTCCAGATGTAGGCGTTAGTCGAGCAAGTACCTACACCGACATGGCAGAGCATAGTCGCGGTAGGATCGAACGCAACGCGATACCCCATGGTGCCAGACAGTGGGATCGACGTGGTGGCTATCTGCGTCCAAGTTGGGCTACACGAAGTACCGTTAAACGTTTCCCATACACCCTGCGTTGATAGGGGTGTACTGCTTACGGTAGTACCGACAATAACGTGGTCATTATTGTTCGGATCAACAGCAAGTGTAGGCCCTTCGAAGCGCGTATTGTGTAAGTTTGCCGGGTCTAACGTCTGCTGTACCATATTGCCGTTATCACGGCACCATGTCGTTCCGGTGCCAGGCAGACCGTTTTGTAGGTTAGATGTGTAGAATACATAACCGCCGTAGTACATATAAGCGGCACTTGCGTTGGTATTGCTTGCCGCTATCTCGTCAATTGAGAGCCCATAGCCATTCGGAATGAAGTCACCTGACGACATGCTCGATGCAGTGATAAGCTGCTGCCATATCGGATATTGGTTACCGCCCCATACATACAGGCCACCAGCATCAGTACGCGCGAGACGCACACCGGTTCCAGGCGGTGTACTCATGCCTGATATCAGTCCACCGCCACCAATCTTTAGGCGTTGGATAGTCGGCGGTGCTTGCGCCACCGCCGAGCTTGCCATCGTAAAAGCAAGAAAGGCTGAAACTGCGGCCTTATACGTCATATTCAAGATATTACCCAAGTTGTACTCTCCTTTTAGGGCGTATCGCCCGATAGATACCACGTATGGTATCCGTCGCGCGATAAGCATGTATGTGGACGGTGAGCGCGGCTTACTCTTTAAAGGCGTCATACCTTGGCTAGCCTTACTCACCGTCCACAATTCAAGATATGCCATGTGTCATATCCTTAGTCAAGCACTATCACAGGCTCTACTGTTCTAGTATATTCTCCGAATTGACGATGGTAAGTAATCACCTGTACCGACGCGCCGCTGACGTATCCTTGGCCGTAATGCCATTCGTCTTGCGGTATCGGTGCGCGATGCGCTTCACAAATGACGCCCAAATATTCTTTAGACGTAAATCTCTCTTGGTGGTGTACGTGAAATCCATGGGCGTATCTATGCGTTGTATCAGCCCAAATACCTTTTTCGCGCGAAGCCATGAGCCCAGGCATTTGCGAAAGCTTGGCCGCGTGACCATGGATTGCAGATACCATGGTATTACCAAATTGGTAATGCCAATCCATTGCCGGCGAGCTATCAACCGATATGCGCGGAGCCTGATTGCGGTAATGCGCGGCGAGCGCAAGCATGATAGCCACCGAACTGTACTCATCATGATTACCTTTCAGAATGCGAACAATTACACGGCCATTGTGCACCGCCGCGGTGTCGATAGTTCGTATCATCAGTCGCAATGCGACTTCTAATCCTTTTTGGTGCCGTCCATCGCAGTCCAGGACATTGCCTGACTTAGCAGTTCGATTGGTGTTATCATCATTGTGAAGCAAATCTCCGCCGCCCAACACAATAGCTGTGCCTGCGCGCCTAGCGCGACTTATAACTGACGAGATTGCATCTCCGATTGATCGCTCAGCAATTGCCAAATCCCAATTCTTGCCAACTTCGCGCTTCCAAGTTAGCAGGTTAAGATGAAAATCATTACAAGGTATAAAGTTACAAAAGTCTTCCTCGACAAATAGCGGTGTATCCTGTACTATAGATTTGCCTTCATAAGGCAAAAGTCCATTACGAAATACACTGTCCCAATCTACGTCGGCTCCTTCGCGCGTCTTAGTCCACTGCCCCTTTACGCGGCCTTCGGCGTCCGTGTACGCGGAGACGCCTTTGACTTGATGTCCGGCCGGCACTTCGAACTTATCACCAGGCGATGGCTTTTGCTGCACATAGTCGCCGTGCGGACCGCTAGACACCTGCGTAATCTCGAAGCCCGGCAGCACAGGCTTAAATCCAAGCAGCCCAAGCTTAGCAGCTTTCTCCAGGCGCTCCCGCAAGCTCCGGCGGCTAATGCCGAGCGCGTGGGCCGCCTTGCGTTGACTACCGTGGTGTTGGTGCGCCGCGACAGCTTCTTCTAGCTTGATTATCACTTCACAAGCTCCGCATAGAATCTAGTTTCGAGTTGTCCTCTAACATTAAATCTTTTTACTAAACCTTGCTCCTCAACCAAGATAATTCTCTCTTCATTATCTTTCCACCTATCACCGGCAAAATCATTATTTAACTCCGCAAACACTTCCGCGGCTCCCCACATGTTAAGCGCTTCCACTTCTATCCAATAGGGGATAATAGCCGCGTCTAAAACGCACTTGAACTTAGGCATGTTCACCACCTTTTTCCTCAAGCACCATTTTGCCAACTACAGTTGTTTCAAGCTTATAGAGTCTAGCCGTCAACCTAGAATCAATCGCCAGTCGTTCACGACACCAGACTAGTGCTGCATCCCTACTGGGAAACATTTCCTGCAAAACTCTGTGGCGAACCATCCCTATAGTAGCCTCGGCGGCTACTATCTCGTCATTCATTACTATAGCTGCGTAAATCATTTTCACCACTCAATTATGTCTTGTATCAGCAGCGCGCCTACTAGAATTAGGCTGATTAAAACGCCACAATCCACAAGTTCCCACGTCATTTCAGTCCACATAGCAATCACTCATCACACAACATCCTTTCGATTTTGCCGGTCAAGTCTGACTGGTCAGCATCGACTAAGAGATATACAGCGTCGCGCATCACCAAAAGCTCACGTTTGGTGAATTGTTCGGCCAACACCGCTCTAGTCGCAGGTGGTACTATTGCCGAATACCAACACCACGCATCACCCCTAGATACATACACGCCGTCAGGTGCCAACGGCGCCGACGACGGCGGCGGATACGCATATTGACAATCGAAAGGGCCTCCTACACACAAATCCATTGCTTTTGCCATCTTATGCTCCAATTGCTCGCCACGCGACTGCAATCGCGACACCGACTGTCTTAACTACGCGCCACGCGAATCTATCAGGCTTTCGCGCGTAGCTACCATTATAATAGTAGATTGTCATCTACCTCTCCCACTGTATCCAAACATTTCAGACAGCTTGTCTAGCGACTCACGAAATCGCTTAAGAAAATACGCCGCGCCGACCTTCGTATTGTCACCTAATTGCTCTATTGAGATACCGTCCGACAGAACCGCGCGCACCACGTTGAAATTGCGCGCACCGAGCAGCGCCTTCGCATCGACAAGCTTGCGTCCGTTCTTAATCTGTCGGTCGCTAATAGGGTCAATGAACTGCCCGCGGCCGTCTACAGGCTCCTTAGTCGTGTCCATGGCCTTGACACCACCAGCACCATTTTCCTCGAAAAGCCTCTGCACGTGCCGCCCAACAGCGAAGTGGTGGGGAGAAATATGATTGCGTGCTGAAAGTCTACCAAGCTCGTCATCGCGTACCGACGCGGTAACAACGATTTCACGGCCGGCATTCAACGGGTCGGCGACCCGACGTGGCGCCGTAAGCGCATTGAACGGCATCGCATTATCAGCGACACGCCTGTCAATCTGTGGTGAAATCTGAATTGCCATCATGGTCACCTTATGCCACATGGCATAATCGAAGTCAAGTCTTTTCTTGCGCGATGCCAGACAAGGCAAGCTTGCACTTCGCTGTGTCCACAGCCATAAGCGCGCACAATGCTGTGTCAATAAGCCTACCAATCACAACAGCCTCGTTTTGTGACCCGCACCTAGGACACTCAGGACCAGTGTCCAAATCCTCATTGCAGTCCTGAGCGTAACAGCGGCGTGTCATGATTTATCCTCGATCAATGCTGTAAAAGCAAAGCTTGCAAAAGCTCATGAACCTCCGCTTTAACCTTACATAGCGCAATCTTCTGCGCTTCACTAGCCGAAGTAGCATCAGACAACAAATACGTGTCATACCACGGAGCACAGTGCATTACCCACTGTCCTTTGTAATCACGGTGCCAATTCGTCAAGACGATACTTAAATAGTCAGTAACCTGAAGCTGCCAACTTAAAGGCACGCGGCTGCCGCTCTTCGTATAGCTAGTTACGTCTTTCCAGGTCGCCATGTCATTCGTTCCTTCTATACCGTCTATATGCCACCTATCATGTCGGCTGTCAAGCGTCATATTGTCACAGCCACTGCGATAGCGACACGCACCAATACGCCATGTCCGAAGCGTCTAAGCCGCCCAAGAAGAGCATTAGTTGGTGCGCCGTGTTCATGTCAATAGGCCGTGGTTATAGCCCAAAGTGGGGAATAGGCCGTGGTGATACCACTAAGCGGTGCTACCCACACATCGACGCTTACCGCATCGACAGGTAACAGTTGCGTTGTTACCTTCTGCAAGGCGTGGCGCAAGTCCTCGGCGAACACCACCCGTGGTGACGGTTCAATATCGCATCCACCTTCGTCCCTAAGGACGTACAAGAACCTCGATTCGCTCATGTCCGTGTCTCCCGTTTCCATGACCACAACATGCCAGGTGGCACGACAGAAGGCAAATCACAAGAACGTGATGTCCCTTATTTAAGCAAGGCACTTTTGGCTTAATTAGTGAACAAGCTAATGTAAGCGAACTTAAATAACGTACCCTTGCTCGCTCCCAATTTGCGAAACGCGCCTGGGAAGGCCGCTGGTGCGTTTGTTTGCACTTAGACTTATCGGTGTAGCAGCCGCCCATCCTAACAAGTGGGTGGTGCCTCTACCGAAGAGTACGAAGCCTTTCACCACTCTACTCGCGTCCAGGTTCCGTAATAGACTAGACTAGCACACTTTTCAGTTGAGTGGCACTGCAAAATACGTTACGACTTCCGGGTTGTGTGGTATCTAATGGCAAATTAGGACTATTTTATAGGCAAAATTAATCTTATTGTTCAATGAAAACAACGTCCTTACAAGGATACTGTTATGCAAAATTATACGCCTTGCATAACAGAAGAAAGAAGAGAAAGAGCCTACAGCCTGTAGCTTATCTATCTTCTCTTCTATTCTATTATTATATATTACAATAAGTGTCGCATATTCCAATACCTTGGACTTTCAACGCGTGGTTGTGTGTCTTTAAGGCAACATTCGTGGCGTCTATGGGTGGCGAGCGACTGTGTGTGTGAGAAGCCTAAGGCATAAGAGTATAATCGAAAATCCTACGAAAAAACAGCGGAGCTTCGACAATTAATTCAATAGCTTAGTAGAATTCTACTTTTATGCTTCTATTAAACTGGCCGTATAAGAGTGTATAACAGTAACTAAACACCACACCTATGTATTTGATATCGTTACATTTCTTTCACTGTATACCTTCCTATCGCCTACTTACTCCTACCTATTTAAAAAGCTACCATAATCGTACCATTACAGAAGGCTTGACATCAATCATGACACGTGGCATATACGTGAAACACACAAGGAGAGTGACACGTGGAAACCGCACACACTGAAATCCCGGTAGACGCCGTCGTTTTTAGGCAGGACCTATATCCGCGCCTCAAGCACAATCCGGTACTGGTGCAGCGCTACGCGCAGGACTTATCGGTCCTGCCGCCTATCGAGCTTAATCAGGACCGTATCCTGATTGACGGCTGGAACCGCTGGACTGCTCACAAGAGCGAAAAAGCAGAGACCATCAAAGTCATCACGACACATACCGAAAGCGACGCTCAGCTTCTTGATTTGGCGGTGGAACGCAATGCGTCGCACGGAGAGCAACTAGACCGTTCGGATAAAAAGGCATTGTCCTTAAGGATGTATGCGGCAACACCATCCGATCTACGTAAAGGCAAAAAAGAACATCTCTGTAAGCTGTTCTCGGTAAGCGCCAGCACTATGGCAGATTGGTGTTCCGATCTTGATACAGTAGAGCGCGAAGCGCGCCTTAAGCGCATCTACGACGCATGGCTCGCATGCGACACGCAGGAAGTCATCGCTGAGCGCGAAGGTATTGGTCGCAAGACGGTAGATGACTACGTACAAGGGTTTGGCGGTTTTTCCGGCTCTGGAATTTTCGCCAAGAATGCCGCGGCACTGGCAGTGTTCCAGGACGGCGTGGATGACGAAGGCGACGAGCGGTGGCCGGTGCCTATATACAATGTGTGGAGTACCAGCAAGAAGACAAACAAAGTGTCACACTTCGGTAACACTGAAAAACGTTGGCTTGAAAATCTGCTCTATTCCTACACTGATCCATTTGACATCGTGGTAGATCCATTTGCCGGTGGCGGTTCCACGATTGACGTGTGCAAGAAGAGATTCCGGCGCTATCTGGTAAGCGATAGAGCGCCAATAATGGCGCGCGCTTCCGAAATAAGGAAACACGACTTGTTGGATGGGCCGCTGAAACCTTCACAATGGAAGGACGTTAAGTTGGTTTTTCTAGACCCTCCATACTGGTGGCAGGCCAAGGGTAAGTACAGTGAAGACCCGACCGACCTAGCAAACATGTCTCTCAAAGACTTCAACGCGGCGCTTTCCGGCATCATCAATGGATACGCTGACAAGTTATCGTGCGGAGCGCACATCGCACTAATCATTCAGCCGACGCAATGGGTGGCTCCAGAACGCCAGTTCACGGACCACGTTGGCGACATGCTTAAGCTAGCCAACAAGGACATGCTCATTGTAGACATGCGCTTCTCGGCGCCGTATTCGACCGAACAGTATAACGCGCAACAGGTTAACTGGGCCAAAGAAAACAAGCGCTGCCTCGTTCTCACACGTGAAATCATCGTGTGGAAGGTGGTGAAGTGACACGACAAATGAATGACGAATCGCGATCCACGCCGCTAGGATTGTGGTTCCGTCGTGAGTGCAAATCGTCGAAAGACGGTTTGTGCATCTCGAATCTTGACTATATACTACAAGATTACAAGCATCAGAAGCTGCAACTTATGGAGGAAAAGCAGTATACTGGTAAGCTTGAATACGGACAAAAGCAATTGTTCGCGCACCTGGACCGCACGATAAAGGCCGCGGTGCGCAAACCTATAGCAAACCAAATGTGGGAATACTGGGGATTCTATGTGATCAGCATGCCGAGCGGTGAGCCTGGTGACGACACGACGCTAAACGGCAAATTGATCACAGAGAACCAACTTAGAATGCACTGCAACTTTGAAAAAAAGTTTTGCAGTCCGATGTTCTAGCATGCCGCCTCCTCCCCAACCACCCCATGCCGGCTAATCCGGCTATGAACAGCGGCAGCGCAGCCGGTAGCGGTGTTGCGGTAAGAGCAGGAGATACACTCCACCCGCCACCAGTCGGATTAGCCCAGGCAGAGATTCCACTTTCTACGCTATCGCCCGCCGCTAGTGATGAGAAGAAGACAATATTTACGTCTAGGAACCCGAAAAAGTTCCAGTTTGTCACAAGCCCGTTAGCAAAAGTTGCGGTGCCGAAGAAAGACTCAGCGGGGGTTTCCGGCATTAGAACGGTCGTAAGGTCCTGCGGCCCATTCAGTAAATTGGCATTGCCAGCGTAGCCAAACGTGAAATCTAGACCGAAAGGTCCAAAGGTGTCTGAGTTGGCCGGCTGAAGTAATGACTCGTAGGTGTAGGTGTAAAATGGTGTGGCATTTGCTGCGGTGCAGAACGCGACGATAGCGGCGACGATAGCGGATTTCATGACGGACTCCTATGTTGAAAAGGCATGGTAGCACGGGTTGAGAAGGTGCGCAACGCCGATCACGAATTCGTGATTTGCCAGGTGGCATGACAGGTGGCATATTCAAATCATGGAAACGCGGAGAGAGAACATGACTGACATACGCCACGTAGGAATCAGAACACACATTGTATACCCACCTATCCCAATACGAAACTTCGATTGGGCGGCGTACTTCGAAGACGACGAGCCGACCGACAACGGATACATGCACCAAGGATTCGGTTCAACAGAGCAGGAAGCAATCGACGACCTTCTAGAGAGCTATGAGTCATGACCGACAAGAAATATAAGGAGTGGCGGAGCCACGTGATTTCATCCCTCCAGATAATGGACGTAGATAGTCGTCTTAGCGGCGCGGAAGGAAAGCTTTGCAAAAGGATGTACCGCGTCGATAATGATATCATCTCCTCGGCGCACTCAATGGCTAACACCATCGTAACGAATAGGACGTTAAAGCTACATGAATTACTATCAAAGGTGTACGGATATGACAGCCTTTGATGAGACCTGTGCCAATATAGCGAAGCTCAGGCATCCACTGCACCCGGCCGAAACTGTGCGGCGCGTGCGTATTCGTGGAATAGCACCGTACATCATGAACCTCGACGCTATCGTTGATGCGCGTAACGCGGAGCTAGCTAAACGTGTCAGTGCTAAGCGAAACTGGGGAGCATACACTGGCGGCAACGCCACGCTAATGCTTTTGAACGAGCAACGTCTACAGGCGCGGTGGCAGCGCCGATATGGCATGAGACACATGCAGGAAGCAGCGGAGTAACGGATATGGACGAGCACGAAATACACAACGCGCGAAAATGGTACTCTAAGCACCGTGAGCACGTGGACCGCCTTTTGAATACGTTCGACCAGACGGCATACCCGCCAAGTGGTGCCGATTGCATCAGGCCAGAATTATGGAAGACAGCGCATTGGCGATGGCTAAGCCATGTTGTAGAAGCAAGGAGAGAGCGCGGCACAGAAAAATTGGCGCGACTTCGCGCTTTAGGTAAGCGCTTTTTGCACATGCTGTGGCCATGGATGGATTGATTTGCTATAAATTATGACACGTGGCATGCTTTAGAACGAGGAGACTAAAAATGTCAGACACCAAAATCTACAGCGTCAAGTCGAATGCCTCACGAGCGGCCGTAAAGGCAGGCCTGACGCGCCAGGATATCCTGCCTGTTACCGACGGCTGGATTGTGCACCAAGCAACGCTCGCCGACCCTATAGGCGACGTGGATGCGTCTGTCGGGCTGTCAATCGTTAGCGCGGCGGAGTTGGCCGCATCAGTCGTGTATGACGAAAGCGAATACGCTGACGACGCGTACGTGAATTCGCTTACGGCGGTGGATGACGTGTCCGAACCGTGCGTACAGTATTCGGACGGACTAATTATAGGAGAATATCTATATACTGGATTAACTCCTATTAAATCTGAAGACTGGCCTGACACGAAGGAAATCGTAGTAACTGTTAACTTCGCTTCTGCAAAAGAACACGCCGAGTCGCTCAACTTTTCTGTGAACGCAGACGCGGCAATTGAAAAGCCGTCACGAAAGTACAAAGGTAGTCCAGCCTTTAAAGGTAGGCGCTGCGCGCAGCCTGGGTCGCAAGGCCGTACGCGCGACTTAGTCGAGCGCATGAAGGCTGGATGGGTGGTAATGGAAGAAATCATGCGCGAGTTTGACTGGCGCCGGTCGGAGACATTCCGCGGTGCTCTAGGATACGCGCGCAAGAACTTCGGCGTTAAAACTGAATGTGAGCGGCGCGGCGGAAAGACATGCTACCGGATAGTGGAGGCTTGAACATGGACACGCGCGAAAGTATGATACAAGAGATACTAGACTTGCTGGTATCTGCCAACGATCACCGTATCGGTAGCTATATGTTGGATAGCGACGATAAATATATCACAAATATCGACGGCACAAGAAAGATTCTGCACAGAGAAGAGCTAGAAGATGAACTGCGACCATATGCAGTTGATCTTGTAGACCGCTGTATAGGTCTTAGATACGCATGTGATTGTGAGGCTTGAAATGTGCAACACACTAATGATTGAGATTTACTACAACGGTGAGTGGTATTGGCTCGTTCGTCTTAATGACGAAACCATAGCCAACGGAGTCGAAACAGACGCGCCGCACGCCTATTACAGGGCTGCTAAGGTGTGTATGGAGCGTGGTATACCTCTAAATTGAAATATGCCACCTAGCATAATGCTAGGCAGCACGATACCACTTAGCCGGCGGCCCCTTCTTACCGGGCCGCTTTTCTATTTTTACCTTTCCACTCTCTATCATGCCGTCAATATGGTCCGCTATCGCGGCCTTTTTCATGGTGCGCGCCAGAAAGCGCAGCACATCCGAATGGCTGATTTCACGCTTGGACTTTATAAGCTGGTATATTTTGTCGTATGACTTTGTGTGTCCGATTTCGTCCTTTACCATTTTATCGTGCGCTTCGTGAGCGAGCAGGCGGCCGCAAATATCGGCCAATTCGACAGCCCATTGGATATCGTCAACGTTAATTTCCGCAGCGTCTCCGGCGCGTCCGATAGCTCTAATAGTGGCCAAGCGAACGGCCATTTCGGCGCTGCGCGCGATGAAGCACTCAAGGCTTTGGTCGGCGTTGATGCGACTATCGACGTAATCTTCATAGTTCTCATAGATGAGTTTTGCCGCCACGCTCTCCCATGGCACTGTCACAGGCGGCCGCGCAAGCTTAGACGGGTCATCCGGAGTCCACAGCGCTTGCAGTCGCGCCGCCAATTCAGGCGGTACATTGCGCGCGCTCTTAGGATTCTTCTCTCGCTTCACATCGCCGCTTATCGACAGCACAAGGAACCGATTGAGCGTTCCATTCGACAGGTCACCGTCACCAAGCGCTTCATAGAATTCTGCGTGCGTGGATGCGCCTAGGATTGATAGCGCCGGCCACCGTATCGTCGAGGACTTGCGGCCGGCGTAGGCCGGCGTAGTGATAAGGTCGAACGATGAGCCCCACGCGGTGCGTAGGACCTTAGTGACATTCTTCTCCCAGCCCGATGCGCGCTTAGCTGTGATTCGCTTCAAGAAGCTGCCAAACTCGTCCATTGGACACAACGAGCAAGGCTGGTCCACCATAGTGTTATTGACGGCGCTGTCGGTCGTGAACTCAGACGCGCCTAGTAGGTGATTGGCCTTTGCCGCGTCGAGTAGCCGGCCGGCTGACTTCAATGGGTGGTCTTTGCCGCTCCCGGTGCGCCCCAGCATAAGCACGTACAAGTGCGTTCCGGAGTCCGTCGGCCCCCCTACGCGGCGGCCAATCAACGTCCCGATAGTCGTCAGCGCGGTGCCGAGCGCAAGGATACGATTAGGCACACGTGCGGTGCTCACCACCCATTCGATGATTTCGCCTACTAGGCCCGGAACGTCGCGCGTAAGCGGCTCGATTGACTTGAAAGCCTCGACTACTTCGCCGGTGTCGGGGTCGTGGTCCATCTGTGCAGGCACTTCGTCAAAAAAGTGCGGCGGGTCTAGCGGCTTCAGCCGGCCGCTGTTGTAGCCGCTCTTGTACGTATCATTGAATGCTTTAAGGCCGTCGTCCTGAATCATTCTGTTGCGGTGGCACGCGTCCTTAAACGCAGAGTAGATTTCGCTTTCTGATAACTTGCCCCACTCTACCATTCCGGCGATGTAGTGCACCTTTTCGTTGAGTATGTTATTTCTGCTACCCTTGAATGTGCCAGCCACGTCATTCGCCGCGCCTTCTAGCGACGCGACAGCGTAGTGGTGCAGCCTGTCGATGGGCGGCTGCTCTACTAGTGGGCTCTCGTTATTGGTCAATAGCTCCACGAACCATGCCGGCAACTCAGGTATCGTACCGGCTTTGTAGCTTTCAATAAGGTCAGGTGAGCCTTCGGCGAGCGTGTATAGCAGGTCAGTCTCCGCGCGGCCGCCTGATGATAGCGGAGAGCCCGCGGCGATAGTCGTGCCGACAGCGATGATGTACCCGCCACTGCCGCGGATGTTGATTCCTTTGCCGCGCAGCTTGCCTTCGCGATTGCCGAGCGTGTTGGAGTCGGGCTGGCGGAAAATGTGGTGAAATCCGTTCGGCGTCTTCACGCAAGGATGGTCTGGCAACGGCTCGTTGGCCGCTTCAAGCAGTTCGAAAGCCTCAATACCGTCCACGTCATCGACGTGTCGGTCCGGGTCAATGACTAAGAGTCCGCTCTTCCCGCAGTCAATCGCAGGCAGGGATGCAGGATTCTGCCGCCACCATGTTGATACAATATCGATGTCGTTTGTGGATTGTTCGCTCCACTTGCCTACCTTGGGCTGCTTGTTCGACGAACAAGGGAAAATGTACAGGCCGGCCCACGCTAGGTCTAAAGCAGCCTGTACGTTGTTCATTATGCCACCTGTCATATTTATATTCAAAATGGAGCCGAATGTGACGTGATACGATTTACCATGGTAGTAGCGTATTCTTTTAGAAATCGCAGTCCGAATTCCGTTATGTCTTGTTCACTGATTGTTTGCAGTACCGGCACAATGTCAGGATACTTGTCTGCTAGCATATCAAACATTGCCGCAACACCTTCCCGCACCGCACCGATTTCGAATTCGTCGCGTTTGATTTCACCCATGTTATATACCTTTTGTGCGATTTCTGTACAAGCTATATTGCCGCACAGCCACATAAGCTTTGCGCGGTCGTTGTGTCGATAGCCTATGTACGTGGCGCGGCGCGCGCATACGCCACACACGGCAGGCTCTTTGCTGTCACACAGCCTACGGATGCTCATGTTTCGGCGTCCTGTGCTGCACGCAACGCAGCATATGCCGTTTCAAGATATTTATTCCATGTGTCTTCGTCGAGTGGCAGTTCGTGCGGCGGGAACATGCACTTGATAATCGCCATTGCTGCGGCTTCTTGCATCTCGTAGGTGATTTTCATTTCGGCTCTATCTTTCCAAGTTCTACGCCTTCTTCTGCGTCAAAGTATCCGTTTGACCAGTCCCATGATTGTCCGAACTTTTTTGGATTATCGTCGATATTATCTCCGCGCAAGAAAGCTAACCAGCCTTCCACGTAAGCGATATTCACAGGTTTCATGTTGCCAACTCCGCTCTAATGTAGGCTAATATATAGGATATGGCATCTTCTTTCCTGACAGTGCTACTAGAATGTACACCTCTTTCGCTTTCTATTCCCCAAATCCAGTTGTGTCCGCTTAAATTGCATTCTGGTCTATATTGCAATGTTGCGATGAAGTTCATAGTCTCTTTCTTACCTGTTGTCATGTTGTTAACTCCACCATTCTAGCTGTTAGACGTTCGTCCACTTCGAATACTACACCGTCACGCTCAAGCCTATACCTAAGTACGCGCCACCACTCACCGTCTTTAATTACCATGATTTCGTGAGCTATAGCAAGTTCGTCGGTGCGCTGTATTGCTTCATCGGTAGTTTTAGGAAACGGAACAGCGCCCCCCATGGCGCGCCACCACGCAGTCGCGCGTCCTTTTGCGACGCCTGTATGTTCAAAGCAAACCCATTCGTTGTATGTAGTAATACCGCACACATATATCACCTTCATGGATGGCGGCTTGCCTTCTTTGTGGTGCTCGTTAATTAGTATGTCATTAACTTTTATCCATTTGTTCACGATTTCACGCATCATAACTGGAAGCGCTTCCACCACGGCGCCATGGCGCGCCGGTGGCTCCGGCCACTGGTAAGCACAATTCGTGCATGTCAAAGCCGAAATCGTATTGAAGACTGTGCACGACGGGCACAGCTTCGCGCGTATCGACGACGGCTCCGTCTTTTCTAGGCTTTGTCCTTTTTTTTTACTGCGAACGTTCACAGCATCAACCGGTCCATGCCGACGTACGTTGCCACCAAAATCGCATACGATGCACTCATTTTTTCCCGGCGAGAGGCGCGTCCCGCGTCCCAACATTTGAACGTACTTGCTAGTCGATAGTGTGGACGTGAGCAACGCCACCAAGTCAATGTGTTTGACGTTGAAGCCGGTAGTTAACACTTGCGCATTAGTCAACGCGCGTAGGCGCCCTTCGCTGAAGGCGCGGATGATATTGTCGCGTTCGCCGCTAGGAGTTTCGCCGTTTATGGTGGCGCATAGTATATTACGCCGCTGCAAAGCATAGCAAACCTGGGCGGCATGCTGGACGCCACTACAAAAGACAAGCCACCCGCGCCTATCGTGTCCGTATCGTACAAGTTCATCGCAAGCCGCGTCCACCACATCGTTGCGGCTTGCAGCTTCTTCGAGTCCCTTTGCGGCGAAGTCTCCAAGTACTTTTTTGACTCGGCTAACGTCGATCTCAGTCTCCATTGCCGGCGATATTAGTGGCGACAGATAGCCGTCTTCGACGCCGCGCGCCAAGTCATACTGGTAAACAGTTTCGTCGAATATACAATCTTTACCTTCGTCTAGTCTACCGCTATCTAGTCTATAGCCGGTGGCGGTAAGTCCGACAACACGTAAATCAGGAACTATTGTTCGCAGCGTCGTTAGAAGTGAACGGTACATGCCTTCGCCGTCTCGCGGCCACAAGTGACATTCATCAGCTATAATAACGTCGCGCGGTCCCAGCTTGTTGGCGCATTTATAAAGCGATTGTATTGAGCCTATAATAATTTGTGAATTCCTGTTGCGCATTCCAAGGCCGGCCGAATTAATACCGAGTGGAGCCTGTGGCCATAGGCTCATAAGCTCACTAGCATTTTGTCTTACTAACTCACGAGTGTGGACTAGTGACAATATTCTGATATTCCTATCGAACTCGATAAGTTCCTTGCTTAGCGTTGCATTTACCAAAGATTTGCCAGTTCCGGTGGCCATCTCCACCAACGGGTTACCGCCGCCATTCGACCAGTAGTCGTATACGGCGTCGCAAGCATCCCTTTGATAATACCGCAACTGTATCATATCGTTATGCTCGTCGTAAGCACCGCTGCCGCGGTCCAGTAGATTGCATGTCGCCAGTCGCCATAGAAGCCGTACACCGCTGCGGATATGCAGTTGAGTGCAATGGATACGAATGGCGCGATTTGTACTAGCATCATTTTTGAAACACAGCGTCGAATAGGTCGTCTTCGATTATGTTTTGTATTATTGCAACTATTAGTTCTTGAATAGTATCAAATCTTCGATTGTTAACTTGGTCGATAAGTTCGGCGGTTTCTTCTTCACTGAAGCAGTATTCGATATTCATGCTAAGTCTCCATTGCACATGACACGCGGCATAGCGTTAGGCGTCGGCGAAGTCAAGCTTTATCTGTTTTTTTGGCATAGGAGCCTCGAATAAATCATTCTGTTTCAAAGTCTGAGAAATCCTGCGGCACGCCAAATCGAACCATTTCGGCGAGAGTTCTATACCTATGAATTTTCGCCCTAGCCTGTGGGCCGCAAGGCCAGTTGACCCGCTCCCCATGAACGGGTCGCAAATGGTGTCGAGTGGATTTGTAAAAAGTGTAACAAGTTCGCACATTAGGCTTATAGGCTTCTCTGTTTTGTGTTCACCCTGACGGCTTGAAGGATTTACAAGGTGCGTGAAGACGCCACGGCGTCCACCGCCATTCCAACGGCTGTGTCCTGCGGCGCACCACGCAGTAATGATACACTCGTGGCCTAGGGCCGGCCCCTGTGCGTTGAATTGGGGAGCGCTGTCAGGCTTAACCCATACGCAGGCCCTCTTGTATCGTGCACCAGCGGCTTCGATAGCGTCGCGCCATGGTGCTACACCTTCGGTGGTTGCGAACACCAATAGCCACCCATTAGATGATTTCGTCATTAGACGCGCCGCGTCTTCTCGAATACCTTCTATAGAGTCGAAATCAAGAACTGCGCGCTCTTTAGCGCCGTCAGTCCTGTGTATGATTTGTTCACGGTCGTGCATGTGGTGCTCATATGGCGGGTCGGTAATGACATGCGTTACGCCAGTGATAGTTGGCAGTATATCTAGACAATTGCCCAGGTATAGTGTAATGGTGTCTGATAGCTGTTCTATCATACTGCTTCATCCGTCCAATGTTGGCCGTCTGCCATTTCGTACAAAATCCAGTCGTCATCTGCGTCCACCTGTTCACCTGGTACGACATCAGGCAAAAATCGATGCTCACGACAGCCGTGCTTCTGTTGTTCTAGCGGTAACTCGATGTCATGATTTTCGCACTGCCATGTAGGCTCAGTTGCGCCTTCGATGACGACTGGCGTGGAGTGAATGCACGTCCTGCAGTTAACGCGGCCGAATTCCTGCTTTGAGCACACAGGCTTGTGCTTGCAGAATATGCAAGGATATTTATCAGGCTTCTCCGATATCTTTGCCGGAGCTTCGTTTGAATGGATAATCCTGTCGATACGCGCGTTGAGTTGTCTTAGTGCCGCAACGTCGTATTCGACGATTTCACGGTGCAAATCTTCGTCATTCATGTTTGTGCATATATATAAGCACTTTGCTTTCGAGCGCAGTTGCATATATTTCTGACATTGCATGTAATGTGCCGGCTTGGCGTGTTGAATGCCGTGCTTTACGACTTCCTTAAAGTTTTTGTCGTTGTGTGATTTACACTCGACGACAACCCATTCGCCAGGGCATTCAGGAACGTTGTGCGCCTCGGCGTCAAGCTTACCGCGCACATGTCCTCCGTGGCTATAGACGCGCCATTGTTCGCCTGTGCTAGGGTCTTTTTCTACAACTTCAATGCATGCGCGTCGCAAATCTTCAAGCAATCGCAATTCTTCGTTATTTCCTCTTTCGAAAATTCTAAGTTTCTTCCCCGTGAAGACTTCCGGCTCGGAAGTCCACCGGAAATTGTACCAGAGTTGCCTATCGCATTCGGAACCAAGTTCCGACATGTTGATACCAACGGAGTCCCGACTCTTTTGTGCGTCTTCTCGTGCTTTCCAGATTGCGGAAATTGTGGACGGTGGTGGCGCTTCGATTTTTGCCATGATTGCACCTTTACAGAAGGTCTAGGAACTTGACGCCCGGCACCTTCATTTCGATTAGTAATTGCGCAACGTCTTCTGCGGCGTCAGATAATACTTTATCCCTGGCAGCGTAGGCGGCACTTCCGGCGGCCATGGCTGCGTTGGCGGCGTCGGCGGCCTTGGCGGCGGGTGTGATTTCCATGGCAGTGACTCCAGTTGAATTGGCTACGGTGTACCCGTAGCTTTTTGTTACGTTATTTGTGAGATGCTTGGTGTAGTTTCCAGGCGAATAAGCGTAACTTATTCATGCTGTCGCCACACCAAAAAGTAACAGCGGACCTATCGTCGTCACGTCCTGGTATACAGTGTATATCAGCACACCAAAAAGTAACAGCGGACCTATCGTCGTCACGTCCTGGTATACAGTGTATATCAGGATGTGACTTAAGATAGACGCGAATACCGAAATTTGTCATAGGCTTTCCGGTACGCGCGCTTATGTAATCCGCAGTCACTACTTCGAAACCCGGATTTTCAACCGGATTTAGTTCCTCAGTATAGACATTTATTCTCATGCCGTTGCCCCAGGCTTGCGCCAAGTGCGCGGGCCGCTAATCACCCCAGGATTTGCAACTGTATTCCCCTGCATGGCAGCTTCCTGTACGGTTTGTGTCTTCTTCACCAACTGCGGCTTAGTTGCCGGCGCTTGCGCGCTATATGCGCGTACTGACTTAACTTCGTTTTTCTTCTCGTATCCAGGCGAACCCTTATCTAGGCCGATTTTCACCCAGCATGGTATGTGCATTAGAACATCAGCGTCTTCCACGATACCAACAAAGTTGGTGGCGTCGGCCACTGCCTTGATTTGTCCTTGGCCAATTTCCATGGCCTTTATTGATTTGTTGATGAAGTTGATGCCCTGAAAGACGGATTGTCCTTCGTGCTCACCTTCAACTACTTTCCATTGCAATGTAAGGCGCTTTCCGTTGCCATCCTTTGTGTCTTCAACTTTGTTGTTAACGACTTCCATAAGGTAGTCGCCAGGCGGAATATCGTAGAATCCTTGAGACGCCGTTAGCTTCGTGGTGTCGAGTATGATACCGAGACTTGCCATTGTAGTGTGTCCTTATGCTGCTTGTTCTGTTGTTTCGGTGGTGTTTGTTTCGTCTTCTCCCGCAGGTTCCGGCGGTAGTACTCCGCCGTTTACGTGCGGGAAGTACTTGCTTAGAGTTTCGTAGCCGTGTCCTATCATGTAGGGGAATTTCTTTGGCATTCCAGGATATCGACTACCTGCCGTTAAGTTGGCTGCGCCGTCAGTCGTAATCCATCGTTGAGTCCCCCCGTCAGCTCGCACCCGTGTTTTCTTTTTACTGAACGCCATAGGGTCTTCAACAACACCTACGGCAACGTCGAGGTGCATAATTAGATCGCACCAATCTTGAACGATACCAAGCACATGCTTGTTAAGACGTATCTCCCATTTGTTATAAGTCTTAGACGTTGGGTCGTTGAATGTTATAATTTCAGAATGTCCTATTAGATTTACTCCTATCCCTAGGTCTACAAGCCCCTGTAATCCCGGGTGCGTTGGTGTTCCGTACAAAAGCTGCTTCCAATAATAGCCGGCTATAACGTAACCTTTACCATATCCAGGTTCTTCAATATTTGCCCATTTGTTTTCTTTGCATACCAAATTGTTGATATGTGTATCGAGTCTGTCAGCCGTGTCAATTGTAACATACTTAGCGCCTGTTTCGTTCTCCGCAAGAACCATGATAGCGTCGAGAACGTCCTGGTAGCTTGAAATCTTACCAAAAGAAGTAATCTCCAAGCCTGCGGGTGTTCCCTGCTCAGTTTGTATCCAAAAATTTTTAGGAAACTCTGCTATGAGAGTTGTTTTCCCTATCTTTGGCCGCCCGTAGGTAAATGTACGCGGCGGGTCCGTGTTCTCTGTTCTTCTAAGACTCTTGATTGATATCGCCATTTCCGTCTGCCTTTTGCTCTCTCTTCACTGCATGCCTTGTGTCATGAGACGTGGCATAAGTCAAGGCAAATTTTGTTACCGCCTACATTTTTCCAAAATCCAGTGAATTTACCGCACCTATCGCACTGAAGAATTATCTTTTGCTTCAAAGGCTTAGTCTTCTTTACAGCTTTTAGCGGCTTGATTTCTTTTGCCTTGGATTTCCTGTAGTGAAGAATCGTCCAGCTTGTTCGGCCACCAAGTCGCAGCCCAATCCACACATCGCTTCTACCTTCGCCGTGCAATACAAGGCACACCGAGCGCCGCGCGTTAAAGATTTGCGGCGCCTGTGACCCGCGGATTTTCAGCATGTCGCCTACCGTGACGCCATGCTCGGCGGCGGCGCGAATGATTTCATTGGCAGTCATGGCGATTTCTCTGAAATCACGCCTAAATCTATGAGATTTCGCACGATTTCTTCTGGATTGTACGAAATCCTGTATTTGCCGCCATTGCTGACAAATTTGTCACGAAATTCTACTTGACTTGGTGAAAGTCCACCATACTTATGGTTGCGGTATTTCTCTATCTTCAACTCAAGGTACTTTACGATGCCGCCAGCGAAAGGGAACGTCCAGTCCGGAACGCCTGGCTTCACGCCGAAGTGTTTGAACCTTTTTCCCTCACTAGGAGTTCTATAACCACCGTTAGGCGTGTGGTAGTAGTCTAGCGCTAAGAGTCGTCCTTCGGACGCGCACATGTCCAGGTGTTCCTTTGTGAACACCTGGAGCTCGTCTTCTGTAGGATTTCTATTCTCCACTTTTTATCCTCGTGTGGTGCGGCTACGTGGCATGACACGTAGAATAAGAAGTTTGGTAGCTAATGCAAGGAAAAAAGTTCAAGGTGTCAGCAATGTTTTTACTTGACATCTGGCATGACATGTTGCATATGTGCGGTGTACGATGAAATGAAATGCCACTTGCCAAGACAGGAGACATGAGCTAGGATGGTGATGTGCTGGTTTGCAGCATGATACCAAAAAGGTCGATATCAATGCCCTACTACAGAGACGAAAAAGGTAAAATAATCAAGGACGTGTGGGAGATTCACTCTATACGACAGCCGGGACGGAGGAATCTTATTCTTGACAGGCTGCGCGAACTGAAGATGACACAGGGACAGTTCGGACGAAAGTTAATGGAATACGGCGCGGTGATAGAGCAGAGTTCCATGTCTAAATACATAGCCGGTAAGCAAGGTGAAAACGTTGCCTTACGCGACGCTTTCGAAGCAGTCCTTGGTATCAGGTTAACGCGGGATGAAATCCCAGAATGGGAGGTGGCCACGTATGAAGAGAGAAAAAACAAGCAGAAAATAAAGGATAAAAAAGCAACGAGGGCGATATACGAGGCAACAAAACAGGAAGGCTACTCACTAATGCTCGATACCGCAATGCGCGGTCCAATCAGTCCGCAGTCTGACGACGATGCGTACGATTTGGTGTACCGCGGGACTCATATGAGCCCAAAAATAAATGACGGAGATGTACTAATCTTCGGCCCGCAGGAAGAACGGAAGCCGAAGCGAGGTGACGTTGTGATGATAGCGCCCGAGTCTGATGATGACTTGCGCCGTATTATCATGCTGTACGAGTCGGAAACGAAATCCGAGTGGCTTTTGTCAACCTTGAGCTTCCCCGAGATTTCGAACTTCAGCAAAAAGGACTGGCCATACTTGGTAATATGCACAGGCTTAGAATTCGCTTGACGTAGGATGCCAGATGGCATATGTAAGTCGCGGTGTGGAATACTAGGGACCGAGACGAGCATATGACTATTCCAGACTACAAATCGTTTGCCCGTTGGGCCATAATAGAAGGCCCTTGGCAAGGAAACTATCTTGACGGATGTGACGTGCAAGATGTAGCTGAAAAGCACGGTATCATAAAAAGGGTGCTTTATGACCACGAAAAACATGAAGCGGAAGGTGTTTATTGCATGCCTGGAGATAAGTGGTATGAATTCGTTGAAAATTAATAGGTAAGTGGCATGAAAAAAGAAGAAATCATGGCGGAAGTTATCCGCTATTCTACCAACACTCGTAAGCTTACGAACGATGAATTTTACGCGCACCTTAGCGGTGCCCCGTGTGAGTTGCGAGGTATGATTCGAAACTATCGTGAGCGCGGTAGCTTTGAAAACGAAACTATGCAAGCACTGCTTGCTGTGACGGAATACGCAGGAGAGTTTCCATGAAAAAGCCGATAAAGTTCGTGGTGACTGACGAAATGGTGGAAGCCGCGGAATTAGAATTTGCGGCTGGAAGAGATATGCGCGCGGCGATGGAAGCGGCCATAGAAGTAAGCGCCGTATACGACTTAATCGACGCGCTTCTTAGACTAAACATAGAGAGCGAGACTGTACAACGAGAGTACATCTATGACGCGCTAGATAAGGCCGGTGGAATAAATACCTACAACAGTTTTAGTGGAGAATAACATGACACGTGTCATAACAATGACGCTGCTTGCTTCGCTTTCGACGTGCGACTATGCGCCCGCGCGTCCAGGCGGCAACTGGGATGCGAGTAGCGAAACCAGTCAGTGGTACAAATCCTTGCAATATTAGAGCCCGTCAGGGTACAAGGGCTCGTGCTGCGGCGAAGCCGATGCTTATCCTGCCGGCTTCGATATTGACAAAGACGGTACACTAATTGCCATCGTGGTGGATGGCCACGGAGACATCGCGACTGGCAAGCCTGATATCGCTAATGGTACGCGAATCAGAGTTGATGCGGAGAGCGTCCTGAAGGTGCCGAACAAGTCGCGCACTGGCACGGGCGTTGCCTTCATTCGATACGACGCAGATGACGGCGACGGCGGCTACTACGTAATTTGCTACATTCTGCCAGATTTGTCTTGACTCCGGTTATGACAGGTGGCATGAATTAGCAACGAACAGAGGAAATGGACACAATGTTAGAGAAAACGCATAACGCAGCGTTCCAACGCCTTGACACCACGGCGCAGGAATTGTTCGACCGCTTCGGCGGCGACAAAGACAAGACGCGCGTAGCGCTATGGAAGGTAATCAAGAATTCGCCGGAATACGCGGCCGTTGTTTGCGATATGATTATCGCCGGCTGCCGTCCGGCAAAGAGAAACGACGCCAAAGGCTTCAAGCCTGTTGATACCTACGCTGGAACTGCCGGCGGCGTCGTACCTGTCGTTGCACATGTTCGCGGACTTGGCCCGACTGTGGCACCGAACAAGCCTATCAGCTTCATCAAGCACGCTGGCCTGTTCGAAACTATGCGCGTGCTCGACGGCCGCTTGCTTGGCGACTTGTACATTGACGAGCTTCCGGACTTGGTGCGCAAAAGCTCGCAAGAACGTGACTTGCTGCTCGCCATTATGAAACACGCGCAGACTCCTGCAGGCGGAAATAATAGGTTCCGAGTTAAAGACGTAGTTACAGAAGATACCTTGGCGTCGCTTGTAAAGACAGCCAAGTGAGATACGGCATGGTGGTGGCTATAATAGATTTGGTACCTGTTATGTTGCTGCCACCACCGCGCCGTTACCAGTTTCAGTTTTGCCGTGCGCTAACGATTAAGTGATACCTTGCATTCGGATGCGCACGGTGAATCCTTACGGTAGGTGTGTGGCTTGTATGGGACTGATACCTTACAGGAGCATGCCACCACCTACCGTTACCTGACACCTGAATGGAGAAATACCATGACAAACGAAGTAAGAGAAATCTGTGAACAACTAAAATACATGCAGTGGCACCGCCGCTTCTATACCAAGCAAATCAACAGGCAGGTGAATGCCGGCGCCGCGCTTATTCGCCGCGAAATGTACCTTGCCGGATTGCTTGAAGCTGGTGATAATGAGACGGGGATTAAGGACCCTAAAGGTATAGCCGTTAAGACTGTAATGGCTATCCTTAATGATAAGGAACCGCCGGACGATTGTCCGAAGGATATCGTTACCAAGTTAATGCGTCAGATTACGTCGATGGTTACCGGCGTAGCACCGACTATGATGGAACGTGACGCTACCGAAGATAACATGCGAAAGTTGTCGCAAAAGTTACCGGCATGGCTGTGGGTAAAAGGTGTAAGGGGCTTTGGGCCTCTAGGATTTGCAGCTATCGTTGGCACGTCCGGCGACATTTCGAACTATCCAAATCCTGACAAGCTAAAGAAGCGACTTGGCTTGTCTGTATTCGACGGCAAGGCATACTCGACGTGGCGCATGAAAGGTGGATTGTCGTCAGACGATTGGACGGAAGCGCATTACGACCCGAAGGCTCGGAGCGTCGTGTTTGCCGATGTCGAAGATTCGATGATGAAAGGCCAGTTCCTAGGAAAAGCCAAGACCGAGAGCGGAGAAACAGAAGCGCGCGGCCCATATGGAGCGCTGTTCTTGGCTTACCAATCGAAAGACAAGGAGCGCAATCCGGACTTCTCGCCAAAGTATCTGCAAATGCGCGCGCGCCGCTACATGGCGCAACAGTTAATTATTGACTTATGGTGCCAGTGGCACGGTAAGCCACGACACGGCAGAGATACGCTACACGCTGCCTGATACCTAATGACTTGTTGCGTCTTCTCTGCAACCTTTAGCGGACGTGTGGCTTTCACTGTCGTGATACCTGAGAGCATTTTGCCACACGTCCGTGACTACCATAGTGAGTGTTAAACGCTTTTCATAGCCTGATACCTAGCTAGGCCGTGCGTTTCACTCACTTTTACTATAGCGGCGGTGGCTTGAAGCCGCTTGATACCTATGTAGTCGATGCCACCGTTCGCTACCTTTAAACGGATTTAAATGACAACAGCACTACCATTCACTGAGTCCTCAGTCAAACGTGCTGTTACCGCAGCGCGCAAGGCGGGGCTAGACGTGTCGGCTGTAGAAATCGCGCCGGACGGCACGATTACGGTGTTCAACGCACTTGAAAGATCGCCGCCTGCAAGGCAAAATCGAAAGGATCGGTGGGCCAGTGCATGAAAATCAACTTACCGTACTTAAGTACGCTGAAAGGGCGCGACGGTAGCGTAATGCTGTACGTGCGTCGCAACGGCTTGCGCGTACGTCTACGTGAACGAAAGGGTACGATAGCATTTCAGCAAGAATATGCGCGCGCCGTCGAGCGCGTTTCGCGTCTTAGCGAAGGAAAGACTGGTCCGGAGCGCGGTACGCTCTCTTGGCTTGGGGCTCTATACTTCGCGTCGCGCGAATTCGCGGCGCTCGGCGACAATACGAAGTATCAGAGGCGCAAGGCGCTAGAAGGATGCTTCCGCGAGCTTTACACGGATGGCACGACGCTAATGGGTGAGTGCCCAGTAGACAAGCTAACAGCCCAAGGCATTAAGCGTTTTCGAGACTTGAAACAAGACGCGCCAGCTATGGCGAACTATCGCCGCGCGTCGCTGTCTGTGCTTTTTAGTTGGGCCATCGAACAGACGCCGCCACTAGCAAAATCCAATCCAGTGCGTGATGTGCGGCAGGTAAAGTACGCAACAGACGGATTTCACACGTGGACTCCAACAGAGGTCGCGCAGTTCGAAGCACACTATGCGATAGGCACGAAGGAGCGTCTAGCGCTTGCGCTAATGCTGTACACCGGGTGTCGCCGCAGCGACGTGGTGCGCCTAGGGCCTGGCAGCGTTACTGATGGGTGGCTACGCTTCGTGCCGTGGAAGACCCGTGCCAAGCGCGCAGCCCATACAGAGAAGCCGTGGCTGCCCGTATTGGCCGATATCGTCGAGATGAGTCCATGCGGTGCAACGACCTTCTTGCTAAACGAGCGCGGAAAGGCATTCAGAGCAGATATCTTTGGTAAATGGTTCCGACGTGTGTGTGATCGAGCCGGGCTACCGCAGTGCACAGCACATGGATTGCGGAAGGCTGGCGCCACGTTGGCGGCAGAGTCCGGGGCTTCGATACATCAGCTAATGGCAATCTTTGACTGGCGCACGCCAGGCCAAGCAAAGGTATATACTGACGCCGCTGATAGGCGTCGCCTGACTGGCCAGTCTATGGGAATGCTTAAGCGTGAATAGACTGTTGCCTTACGTTGAATTTGTAAGATTATGAAAGGCACAAAAAAGTCAATATAATCAATGCATGTCCTATTTGCCCACGAAATGGGATTCTGTAACAAATACAACGGTGTAAGGCTAAAAACGGTGTTTAGAAGACCCGCAAATGGCGGCTACTTCCCGAGCCGTTGCCTTACAGCACGCACAAAAAAGCCCCGCGCAGGCATGCGCCTGGCGGGGAAGGTTGCCTTGCCGGGAGTCAACGGCAAGCTGTTTATGTCAGTAGTGGAACGTGCAGCGTCTAGCTAAATCTCTCGGCGCCGGGCAAGCAGAAATTAATCGAACTGGTATGATTGAGTGGTCGTCCATAGGCCAAATAAAATGTTGGAACTCATTGCACCAACGAGTTGCATCAACATGATAGTACACGATACCGTCCGGTAATGTTTCTGGCAGCCTGACTTCACGAACGAATGAGCTTGCATCCGTTCCAGGATGGTAAGAAACAGGCGCGTCGTCTAGCTTCCAGGTTCGCGAGTCTTCCATAGTTAAATACCTATGGACAACACCACCGCATCCCTCGCGCCGCTTTGTTACAGTCCAATTAACGTACATATACTGGCCAGGTATAATAGGTGACGGTGTAACTAAATTAGGTGTAAATTCAAGAACTTGGCGACGGTCGAGCACAGAAATGCCGGCGTATCCAAAGAAAATGCCTACCAGCACCGCCAAAACTGTAATGATTTTTTCAATCCTATTATATTTTGTTTCAAGTGAAGTCATTTAATACCCATGAATGTGCGAAAAGCTGTATAGATTGCAGCCATTCCGGTCATTACAGATAAGATAATTCCGCCGACTATCCATACCTGCCGCATAGCCCAACGGCGGTGCTGGTACTCCTTAAGCATGTCGCGAAGTTCGATAATTTCAACGTCACTTAAGAGTTCGTGTGCGATTTCTCTGCTACCAGGCACTTATTGTTCCGCCTTTAATTAAGCGGGATTACCGCCGGTAAAGTGTGAATAGGTAATCAATGTGTTGCCTTGATTTGTTACAATCGTCGTGGTGACAAGATATTTGCAACCACTAATGATATTGTAAAATGTTTGTCCTGTAATGTTGCCTGTAATGCTCGGCGGCCCATCCACTATAAGCGCAGCATTGGCGTCATATACAAGAGAATCAACAGCAACTGTTGTTGTCCAAGTAGCTGATACAGGGAACTCGCCGGTGGCGAGCATGCCACTGAAATCAAAGAAGTATGGTAGTATCTCATTAGGGTCGATTGGTGAGAAGTCAGACCCAGCATAAGGCATTACCATTTACCTATAAGTGTTCGAATTCTATTTGCAACTTTAATTGTACGTTCCGGTATATTTGGTACACTGAATTTATAGCCGCCGAGAGCGCCACGCACCTGTACGCTACCCTTCGACATAAGCGCCCTAAGTATTGTAACGCCGCTTACCGCGGCAGCCATATGGGTTGCCGTTGCCGTTTTAGCGGACAGTGGGAGCTTTCCAGTTACTGCCGCTCTGCCCTTTACCTGTATTCCACCTAACGCTAGCAGCGCCTGCAGTGCGCCGCCAAAGCTCGCCTGCGATGCACCTTTGGCCTGAATTGCCGTCTTAGCTAGCAAAGGAGCGTTGCCGACAATCGCCGCCTTACCACGCACCTGTGCCGCGCCGCTCCCCAACAACGCTAGGAGTGCTGCACCTAGACTAGTCTGCGCTGCTGCTCTAGCTTGCGTTGCCGTCTTACCAAGAATAGGTACTTTACCAGCTATAGAAGCCAATCCTTTGATTTGCGCCGCGCCAGACCCGAGAAGCGCCATTAACGCTGCGCCAAGATTAGTCTGCGCCGCGCCTTTTACTTTTGTTGTAGTCTTTGCTATAAGCGGAAGAGTTCCAGTAGTGTAAGCCACACCTTTAAGTTGAACTTCACTTGCGCCTACTACAGGTACTTTGCCTGTTATATTTATAAATCCAGCAGCGCTAGCTTTACTGTACCCTAATAATGATAATAGATTAGACGATGAGACGCCGACGAATTGACTAAATCCGTTAGGAATAGATAGCGAAGGATGCCAGAACGCCCACGGATTATAACACCACTGTAATGCTTGAGTAGGTGACAGAGACTGATACGACCACATAGCGCGTGCTATGCCGAACGCAACTCTTGTATTGGTTCCGCTATCGTTACCAATAAGTATTGAACCAGAAGTAGTAGTAGGGATGCCTACTCCGGCTGTTGTCGTTTTCGTAAAGGCACCGGTTTGTAGATTAACAGTATAGATATATGCGCTTGATGAGGAGTTACTACCAAATATAACGAAATATGGAACACCTGCGGATATTACACCGGCCGCACTCGTTAGAGAGCTTTGACTTATAAGTTCTATAATACCTGTAGTTGAAACTAAACAGCGCACTCCACTACTGGCAGTGGTAGTATTGCAAATAATTCCGTTTATGGCGGCAAGTGAAGAAAGCTGAAAAATGGCGGCGGCGGTGAAAAATCGATTTGCGTTGGCCCCAGCCGGGTCGGCGAAACTGGTATAAGTAGCGACGCTTGATGACTTTGTTATCGACGGCCCAACGCCACTAGCTGCGATATTAAATGGACCAGTAGAAATCGTACCAGGTTGTCCGGTCCATAGGTTTGTTAGATTTGCGCTTCCTAGACAAGCGACTGAGATGAACGCCGGATTACCGCTTATTGCTGGATGCGTGAGGTCTACGCCGGCGCCAACACCGGCCGGATATGCATATGGATTGCGTAAAGATTGAAGAATGCGCTGAGCGTAAGCCATATTAGTATTGGTTCGCTACAGACCCGATTAATACTTGGCAACCGGACGGTAGCGTTGTTCCGGTATTGTTTTGAAACAGTAGCTTTGTTTTCATCCACGGATAGATGAACGGCGCGGCGCACCATTTGATAGCGTTAGTTGGAGTTCCGAAAGCGGTACCGTTCTCGTAACACGGTATAATGAAGTCCGGAGACCGCCCCAGTGCTGGAACAGTCGTGCTCGCCGTAGCGATGGTAGTTTCAAAATTAGTTCCATCTGGGGAGTTTAGCCACCAAAATGCTATGTTTCCGCCAGCAAGACTTGGTGTGAACGTCGTCGTCCAAGTAAAGTACGCTAGGCAAATCTGTCCACTACCGATACTCGATTGAGTCCACGGACCGGCCACTGACGAAGTTGCGGCAATGCCGGACGCAACAGATAATTCGGTAGTCAAAAAGGCTACCGGTGACGTAAGCCACCCATTAGAGCCGCCGGAATACTCAAGAAAATTAGTAGCCATTTTAAGTTAGATTCCCTGCAGCAACTAAATCTGCTTGTGAAACTGGACTACTCAATCCGCCGCCACCATTGACAACCGACGTCTGCCACCAAGGAACAACTTGAGAGTTGGCGAGCGCGGTAAGCGCTGTCACAGTCGGGCCGGCATGATTTGTGAAATACGCCAGTATCATACCAGTAACTAAGAAGGATGCGTTCCCGCTTCCTCCTAATAGCGGGCCTTGTACGGCGCAAAGGTCGAGTAAGTTTGCCTGGTCGTTGACAGATAGCGCGTTGAATTCAGCCCAATTTATGCAATTAAGGATTTGAGAGCCGGTAGTATAGAACGCTGTCGGAATAGTTCCAGTAACAGTCCAGCCGTTAATAGCGACAAGCTTATTGGCGGTGGTGAGCCCGGTAAGCCCTGTACCAACGACACCAGTGGGCGGCTGCGTGGCGCCGTTCCACGCAGCCGTTAATGCGGTATAATAAGCCATTTGTTACGCGGACGTGATAGTAAGCGCACCCGATGCGAAGGATGCCGTTACATTCGCCGCAATAGCCTGTTGCGTTACAGCGCGCACCATGCCGTTGCCGGTGGCCGAAGTGTTGACAGCGGTAACATTGAAGGTGTCTGTAGTGGCACCGGCTACAGTCTGAATGCTTCCAATAAACGTACCAGATGAGAACGTAGGCGCCGTGCCGCCGAGTTCATTCGACCAAACGAAGAAGCCACCGTTGCTGTACCCATGCGCATGGGCGGTAATGACACCAGGCGATGCGGAAGATACCGTAGCAGGAAACCATGCATTGTTGCCAAGGTAGTCCCATACGAGAAGATTGCCGGACGTAACTGCGTCGCGCAATTCCCAAGCTACAACGGTGCCAAAGCCGGCGCCGGTTGCCTGCGCAAAAGGAATAGACGCGCCAGTGGTTATACCTGAAGGTGCCGAGCCTGACGATTGACTAAACGCCGAGAACACAATGCTGTCGGTAGAGCCCGACGAAGCATGGGCAGCCGCAGCCACCAACGTGACAGTAGTGCTAGATACAGACGATACGGTGCCGATTTGCTGCGAATTGGTAGCGTCATAGACGTTACAGCCGCTGCCGTTGGTGCCGAGCGCCAGAAGCCATGCAGGCGCTGTAGACGCGAGCGTAAGCGTGGTACTAGCCGTGGTGAACGAAGCGCTCAGCGCCAACGCGCCGGCCACCTGAGCGCGTGCGTACGCGGTGCCGGACGTAGAAACTTCCGTGCCGCCAGTGCCGGCATCGGTATCAACTGCAGTCATAAGCGCAAGCCAAACGCCAGTCAGAGTCTGTCCGCTTGGCGGCTGCAGCGTGTTTAAAATGTTAAGCCAAGCAAGTGCAGTGTAATTCGACATACCAGACATGAAAAATTAAATCCTTTACGTAAATGTGTACCAAGAAATCGTAAGCTTGCCGATAACACCATTGAAACCGTTGGCACCGCTACTGCTTGTGATGCCAATTCCTGGCTCGCCGGTCGCTATAGTAGCGAGCGTAATTGGATTGATAGTTAGACCGGCAACACCTGCAACCCACCCAGAACCACCAATACCGTTCCCTCCGGTGCCGCCAAGAATATTAGTGTCACCGCCTGAAGCGTTTCCACCAACACCACCTGCGCCGCCGGAGCCGTTGAACGCGACGCCAAGGGTGCCAGCACTTCCGTTCGCCGTTAACGTCGGCATCGATTGCGTGCCACCGACTAGCGTGCTATTCGTTCCGGCGGTAGCGTTTCCGCTACTAACTCCGACGACGCCGGCCGCGCCTGCCGCGCCAACTGTAAAAATCAGTGTGTTACCAGGCGTGCAGAATAATTGCTTTAACACCGCGCCAGGTCCACCAGACCCGCCGCTGGCGTTTTCTCCGGCACTCGCCCCTGTTCCGCCGCTACCACCATACATCGTAATTTGAGCTAGGTATGCAGTAGCAGGAATTGTTATCGTTTGAGACGTAGTGTAATTGACGGTCGAAAGAAGCGTAGCCGGAAGCGTCGATGGTGGTGCAGAATAATACGGTAGTATCAGCAACTCGTTATTTCCGGAAAGATTTATAGGATTCCCTTGCGATGTTGAATGTAGTATTACTATTCTCAGCAGAGTAGTACCATTCCATAAACCGTACCCTTCTTCCGTATTCGCGCCGTCAATTATGTTGTACGGTAGCGGCCCCGGCGTGACACCACTCCAATCGGAGCGGCCGAACATGCCTGTTCCGATAGCCGGAACTATGGTAGATGTACCTGTCGATGTAGAAGTACAAGCAACGGTAATAGTCATGCAAACTTAGCGTCAACTTGTGCGTTTGTGGTTATTGTGCCGGCGGCTATCGCGGCTATAGTGTCGTTCAACACTTTATTAATTGACTGGTTGTGCAAGTCCTTTGCGCGCGTTATAAGACTCATGGTAGCTGCAGGATTATGGGCGGCTAAAATCTTATTAAATGCTGCCTGCTTGTCGGTAGTAAGTTTTTCAAGTCCGAATATGTTACCGTCAGAGCCCCAAGAAACAGGAATTCCACCAAGTCCGGCTGCTATTAGCTCATCGCCAAACGTAAGTCCAATTACCTTTGCCATTACATTAACCTTTAATTACGCATTGCATGGTAGGAATACTTACAGTCCAGCCGCCACCGTTATACCAAAATACTAATGTAGTCGTATTAACCGACGTTGACCCCATTACTGTGGCATAATGTGCAACACCTTCAGATAGACCACTTTTACATCCTGACAAGCAACCGTTTCCATAAACGGTTGTGCCGGTGCCGGCACCAGTAAAGGCCGCTTCAGGCTCAGGTGCATTACCGTCGAAACTAATTCCGCAGCTACCAACGTTTGCGGCGCCTGTTACGAAGATGGCAGCTCCGAAATAGAATAGAACGTCGTCATTTGCCCAGCAAATGAAGTTGCTTCTAATCTCTGAATTTACTTCAGTAGAAGTCTGAACATTGATACTTCTTTGTGCAGAAAACTGCGATTGGCTTCGCTTTTCACGTCGATTAAACCAAGACAGCACATAACGGCCGCCGTCAACGTCACTCCAAGCGGGGCCAGTCACGCAATACGCGGCACCGACAAGCGTCTTGGTGGCGTCGCCAGCCATCGTTTCAACACCGGTGGACGAGTTGGTACTGTGTGTAGTAGTAGAAGCCACAAGCGCCACGGCGGAGCCGGTCCAAGTGGCGTAAATATAATAGAAGGTGTTTGGAGTTAGTCCGGTAGCCGCTAGAGTGGAGCCAGCACTTTGAATAGCCTGTTGCACACCATTGATTATTAGCGCGTCGCCGTCTTTTGGTAAAAGCTGCAGATTACCGCCAGTAAGCTGAAGGTAGCACTGCCCGTGCGCTGCGATAGTCGGTGAAACAGTACCACCAGTTGGCGCGGCCGAGGCCCAAGCAAGCTGGAACTTAGTTCCGTCGTGGATTGCGCAAAACACGGTACCGGTAGTAATTTCATTAGCGGCAAGTGCCGAGCCGTCGTGGTGCTGTAAAGCCACGGCGCCAAGCAGCGTTCCGTTCGCACCCATTACGTTGACCGTAGACGCGCCAGGGGAAGGATTTGCTGCTTTGATTATGACTTCGAGACCAGCCGCGTACGCAGAAGGTGCCGGTGTTATAGACGTAACAAACGCTCCGGATGTTCCAGTGTCGTTGTTGTAAGTCCACTTATTGAATTGAACACCGGCAGGGACGTTGGGCAGCGTTACCGGAATGAACGGCGCGGTACCTATAATCGATATATTACCGGACGTGATTGTGCTTTGGCCGTTGGCGACTGTTACGGTATAGATACCAACATAGCCGGCATCGGCGCTAGGCGCTACTTGCGTTCCGGTCGCCGCGGCTATGCCTGCCTTAGCTTGATAGACAACGGTACCTAGGCGCGTAGTGTTGTTAGAAAATCCACTACCGCCAGGCCCTTGGAATGGGCTGCTGGGGGTGGCAGAATTGTAGTACGGTAGAACAACTGAGCCGGTATCAGAATCTGCGTATCCAACTTCAATCAGATATACTTGACTAAATCCACCAGTGCTAGGAGGATTAATTCCGATTGTTACCGGTGCGTGTAGAATTCCCTGCTTTAAAATAGTTTCAGAATTAGGCTGAAGATTTGACCATTGCGTTGCTTCGAGATTTTCTGCTTGGTATATTTCCCCCATACCGAGAACGATGGCAAGCGAAGCCGGCGTTGTAGGCGTGACGGTAAAATTGTTTACGATATTTGTCATGCCAAGCACCCCATAAGAGAGCTTGGCTAGCGCTGTCATAGCGTATTGTTGTGCGAATAACAGGTCTGAGTTTAGAGGAACTGCACCGAAATAAGTGGTAAGTCTATCCATTTAATATGACTCCGGCGCCTATTACGACGCATCTTCCTCAAGTTCAATTTCATAATCAATAACGCCGCCGCTTGGAACAGCTGATGCACCGCCGTTGATGGCGATAAAGTCAGAAGCACCGCGTAGTATCCACGCCTTATCTTGATTTGTGCTTAGACTCCACGTTAGCGGAGCAGGTGCAACGGCGCTCGTCGGAAGGAAAAGACGACCTTGTCCAAGATTGTTTGCTGCCGTACCAACACTGGTCGGATTGACTGAATAAATAGATGGCACTACAGTGGCTGAAACGTCGTTTATGTCGTGCAGCGCTGCGCTAATAGTTGCTTTCGTACCACCAGTATTCGCAGTCGAGCGTCTAATAACGGTAATCGGCATTGTGCCTGCAGTACCGGCGGTGCCGCCAAATACAATTCGTTTAACGCGTCCTGTTTTAGTTGCACTGCCTTGAATTACAATCATGTCTGTTGGAGTCGCCGCTGGCGTGAACGTACCGGCGTAGCGATACGTAGGCTTCGTGCCATCTGACGACACAGACACGGCGCCAACGCTACCAGGTGCCATGCGCGCCATGTACATAAGGCCGGAAACGGGGTCAGTGAGCGCAACACCGTCTAGGCCAATGCCGAATGGCAACATGGCATTGTTTGTTGGCCCGGCAACGGCGAAACTGTCGTACGACAACTTCGTGTAGACCGTGCTATTTACCTGTGCTGACGCCAAGGGAACCGTATTAGAACCTGGCACGTACGATAAATCAACATTGACTACTTCGAAACCGCTGGAGGGATACAGCGAAGTATACAGTAAAACCTTCGCACCAGGTTGCAGTCCTGTGTTTGCCGCCAAAACAAGCGAAGTTGCTCCGGATGTACTTCCTGACGAAATCGTCTGTGTCGTTAAGCCTTTACCGTTTATATTTCGTGCGCGGTCATAATTGCCGCCACTAGGGTCACCGCCATTATATTCATATTCTGCCGCAACTGCAGTACCGGCGCCTGACGCGCCATCGTTTTCGCCTGCGGCGTCGCGTGTTTGATTGTAGGTAAATCCTGTAACGCTAAACGGTGTAACGCTGCCATTATGCGCGTTCAGTGTTACAGACGTAAACGTAACTACCTTGGTTGAAACAGCTACCGACGCAACGGTGAGTATCTCTTGCGTTCCGCCTGTTCCGATTGAAAGTTTGGAGCCTTGCTGAATTGTCCATGGAACGTTGCCAACTGTTCCCGTTACGCTAGAAAGCGTCATGTTTAAGACGCCGGAAGCCAAGTTTTGACTGCAGGTAGCCTTGAACTGCATGGCGGTGTTGTCGGCGCCAGTCACAACACCGAGCGACGATACGTTGTCCTGCCCGGCTTCGCGCTGTGGATTTATGAGCCCAGACACGGCGTCTTGAAGCACTGAAACGCCGGTAGTGAAACTAGAATTCGCCCCACCTGGAATCGCGGTTTGATTGCCGTTATGAAGCTGCGATACCGTCATCTTAGCGCCGCTAGTCGGATCGGTAATGCACTGTGATCCGACGATACCGCCATCGGCAGGATTAACAGTAGTGCTCGCCGCGGTAGGAACGCCGCTACCGCTTATCATTTGAAATGTCATATAAATCCTAATATGAAATATTGTGAGTTAAAGGCGTTCTGGAAATTAGCACTCACGGGCTGCGCCGGAGTTCCACCTAAAATGTCTACCCACGCCGTTGTTCCGGCACTTATAGTTTGTGCGACGGTAGCGTAAATTTCTGCGTCAGGTATCGCCGAAACGTCGGAAGCAAGCTCTTCATAGCAGCCGGTACCAAAGCCACCACCACCTATATACCCAGAATTAGGAGGCGCCCCATATCCCCAAGCAGTAGCGATACCGTAACCGGCGACATTAGGAATGCCGGAATTTGCGGGTCTAAAAGCCTGTACGAATACCTGATTATTATAAGAAAGCGAACCATAGCCGCCGGAGCCGTACCCGCCGCAAATGGCAGCGCCCGCTAACGGTGGTGCGTTTACTAGGTAATGAAGACCACCGATTACAGTAGGCGTTCCTGTCGTATAAGCGCCGTACCCGCCGTAATCTTGTGGACTCCAGGGCTCGACGATTGTCGCAACTTGTCCAGTAAGGTCTTCAAGCGCAATAACGACTGCAGCACGCGTCTGCTTGGGGCGCAAGATTTCTTGCAGGATACGTGGCTGCCAAGAAGAGTCAAGCTCGTTCGGACGCCGCGTGAAGCGGCCGCCGAAGTAGTCCCAAGCAAAAAGGTCAAGCCATCCACCGGTGGCTGTGGTGAAACGTGTTTGAAGCTTTGCGAATTGGTAATATGAGTAGCAAAAGCTGTAGCTATCGCCGATTGCCGTGAGTATTGAATTTAAAACCGGACGCTCTGATAAGTCACCGAACCATGGCGCCAGCGTATGCTTTATTCGGTATGTGTTGTTTGTGGTGTCGCCGATTGCCATTAAGTCACGCTAATAGACGATATTTTTATCGTTTGACCTGCGGCTGGTATCAAATCAGTCTGAAATGTGTTAAGAGTGTAGTTGGTAACATCAGTAACACCAGGTGATGCGTTGAACGCCACTTGCGCGATTTGCATGTATGAAAGCGTGTTACCTAGTCCTAGACCATTAACGAATGAAGCAATGGCTGCTTCTACTTGCGCCACGACTGTCGGGTGATAATAGCCTGGCGCCGTTGCGATATCCATTACGATAGCCGCCGGCAAGATAGTCGCCGCGTAGACGCCTAGGCGGTCACCCGCCGACCTAACAATCATGCACTCGTTGGTAATAGAAGTCAACGTGGCTGATGGTATGGCGCCTGAACCGTCGTCCACATACATGGTAATCATGCCGTAGTCAGTCTGTAAATTAGTGTCCTGACTAAGCAAGAATTGAACTTGTATTCCTTGTTGAACTGATTGGGCGGCAAAAGTAAGAGCTCCTACCGTGCCGGCTCGGAGCGAATTGATAAAGGCAACGAAATAAGGTCCGATCGCAGAGTCGGGTTGCGCCAAGAAGCCGTTAGTGAAAGGTGCAGCGTTAAAAACAGTATCGACGCCAGAAATACCAGTTTGAAGAATAGTGATACCGTTCGCTTGGACATTACCAACTGTTCCTGTATATGTGCCAGCGACATAATTTGCCGGAAATATAAAGCTTACCGGTACGTTTAGTGTTGCTACTGCCGCAGGTATAGTGTAGCCGGCGACACCGACCCCGCCGGCGTTAACGGAATATGCTGAATTAGTCGTATCGGCGTACACCTGATAGGTAGCGGTGCCGTCTGCCGACTGCACGAGCGTCCCAATCAAGACAACGGCTGCATTCGTCGGTGTAGCGCGGCCGAACGTAACGAGCCCGGTGGCGCCTTGAGCCGGTAGGCGCTTTAGACCGAATTGAGCAATCCATGTGTCCTTATCGGGACCGACTGACGTAGTAAGGTAGACTGTCGTTAAAAGCTTTAGGATGAGCCCTTGCAACCACAGCGCTACAGAAGCCTGCGCTTCGGCGATGGCGCGCAGCACGGCGCCCTTGGTAAACGAAAGAATAGTGCCAGGACGCACCGTGGCAATCGACGATTGGCAAACGGCCGCCCACTCTTGTATGAGTCCACTAAAATTCTTGGTGGCGAGCTGCATTAGGACTTGACACCTTCAATGATACGTGGCATATTTCGAACGAAATAAGACTGAAGCTTCAAGAGTGGTGACACCTTACTGGCGGCCTGCTTCAGTTTTATTTTCAACTATCTAAATTAAAACCTACCGTCACTAACTGGTCTACGGTCGAATCGACGTAACGAATGTTGGCGTTTATACCGTTTGAAATCGGTGTCACGACAACTTGCGGTAACGGCGACTGTGCAACACATGACTCAAGTGTCATTTGCGATACGATAAGAGCGCCGATAGCGTCGCTATCGGCTACGCTACCGACGTATTTCGGAAGTCCGGCGCCGTAATCTAGATTCCAGATATAGCTACCAGGATTAGTGAGAAGCCGGCGAATAACGCGCTGCTCACCTTCAATAGTGCCTGAAACGGTGAGTAAGTCACCGTCAGGTAAAATCGTAAGGTCCTCTTGCCACCATGTAAATAAGTCGGCCATTCACTGTACGCTGTTGTTCTCGACGTTGAATGTCTCTGTAATTCTTACTGGCATGTCGGCTTCAATTTCCACTATTAATTTTGTAAGAAGACTTCTTGGTCCTTTTACTCCTAACGCTTGATAAAGTTTTACTAAATCAACGTCTTTACTCATTACGATTTCTGTCATTTTAACCTATCTTTGCACTCACATTAACGGACGGCCCCGAAGTGGTCTGCACCGCGGCGTAAATTCCGTCGCTACCAGTTCCACCTAAGAAGACACTGCCGCTACCTGGAGCGATTGAAATATTGCCGGTGCCTGTCGCCACAGATACGTTGCCGGTGCTAGAAGAAACAGCTACATTTCCAGTAGTGGCAGAAACAGCGACGTTGCCTTGATTGTCAAATGTGACGCTCTGCCCTAGCTTTGTGGTAAGCGTGAAGGTCTTGGCAACGCCGTCGAAGATGATTTCGTTGTGAACTGTATCGTTCGTTTCGTCGTCAACAATTAGAGTGAAACGTCGATTCTTTCCGTCAATCTTTATGTAGTTGTCAATTTTAGTGTTAGACGTTTTGCTTGTTGGAGCGTCGAACGTCATAGCCTGATTTGGGCCGTCCATTAATATGGAGTCCCAAGTCTTATTATTGCCGGTACCAGTAGGCTTGTCAGTAAAAATCACTTGTCCATTTTGATTGAAGTACATGGACGAAAGAGTGCTATGAATATAATTCAACTCACCAGCTTGCACGGTGCCGATAGGCTTTAACACGTCGTTAAATACCGCTTGCGAAAACGTAGCAGCTTCGCGGTCATCATCGTGGAATTCAAGCCACCCATGGTCGTTTATGTTTGGCGGCGAGTACCAGCCGAATTGATTGCCTGTCTGTAACGTATGTAACGGTATCCATCCGGTAAGCACAGGCTTCTGCGGATCGATAGAGTCCGGCATTAACTTAAGTTTAACAGCGAAAGTCTGCGGATCGAAGCTGTCTACAACTACCGGTGTGCGAGTTGATGCGCGGTGCTGAACGCGCATTGATTCGCCGTGTATGTAGTTGGCTAGTGCTTGAAATCCACTCATTGCGACTGCGAGGCCGCGCCGCGCTGACTGTCTTTGTTGCGGCCGGTAATGTGCATTATATATCCACTATCCCAGCCGCAATGGTGCTCGATATCAGACACGATATAGGACTGGTCGAACGCGGTGCCGGTACCAGTAAGCTGTATCGTGGAGTCGGCGCCGACACTTACGTCGCCGTACGTGGTTACGTTAATCGTGCGTTCGTGTGAAATGATTTCATTTACGCGCGCCTGCGCCATCGCGTCCTGTTGCTTTTTAGTCAGATTAGGCGCCTTTAGCGAGTGGTCGAGCGTCCCACCGGTGCCTTCGGCAGTGTATGTAGATTGAATCGCCTGGCCCTGCTTGTGCTGCCACGACTTATGATTTACCGTTACAGTCTTCGCAAGATTGAGATTACGGCAACAAGAGAGATGCAGCACGTCTCCCATTGCTGGGCTGTCGGCCGTAGGTGGCTGATAATTGATAGTGAAGGTACTGCCGCTAGCTTGGTCGAATGGAGCAATTGTAAGCGTTGTGCCGTTAACGCTGGCGATACAGCCAAGCTGCTTCGCCATCTTGACTATCATGTTCCAGTGCGAATCAAGCTCGCTAATGCGCGTAAAGTCGTCTTTGTATTGAAGGCCAGCCTTGTCGCCACCGGTACCTTTGAATTCAACGGATAGACCGGAACGCTGCGCTAAATCGCTAATTACGTCCTGCGGCTGTTTGTTTTTCCACTGCTCATTAGTTTTGCTGTCGATTGGGCCGCTAGTCATGTCACGGCCGGACACGTGGACGGTGCGCGACGCGAAGTCGAGTTCAACGTTATCGACGTTACCTTGGAACAGTTGCGTGTAGCCACCGGACGAAATGTCATTCGTTCCCATGATGGTGACTGCAATCGGCGCGGTGCCGGCCCAGTACGACGCGCCTTGTCCGTTCGGGTCGTCAAGAGCGAACAGTGCGCTAAAAGTGTCGGCGGATTGGTGACATGAGATATGCACCGAGCACTCTATCGGCGCGTAACCGTTGACCATAAAGCGCGGCTGGAGCAGGAAGCCTGTCATTAGTCTTTAATGTGCCTGCCACCGCGTTCCACGATTACGTTCGCGCGAATTTCACCACCAGGTGTGTTCTGTGGCGTAATGTGGCCGACTGGCATGCGCTCCACAGCTGGGTGCACGATAGGATGATTTGGCGCGGCCATACCGCTTTTGTCGAACTGATTGCTCATGAAAATTCCTTGTTGACAGGTGACACGGCTTGTGGCATAAAACTGATAGTGGACGTGTGGCTATGATAAGGTTGATACCTAGCTGGAGAGTGCCACATGTACACTAAATGCCTAGGATTCCACCGTTGCCGGCGTTAGCGTTGACAGGTGGCACCAATAACGTGTTAATGCCGATAAGCACGGGGTCTAGCAGTCCATTCAACGACGCGAAGCGGTTCCATTGAGTGGCGTCGCCGAGATAGAAGGCCGCAAGCTCGAATAGATTGCCGCCGCTGACTGTGATTTGCTTTAGGACGCGGTTAGGTGTAGGAGTCATTGTTTTAATACCATTTGCCGTGCGCTATGTTGAAGTTGATACCTGTTGCGCAAATGTGCACGGCGAATCTATAACGGTAGGTGGTGGCTACGGCACAGATGATACCTTAAGAATAGCTGCCACCACCTACCGTTACTACCCTGTAGCGTTCAACAAATTAACGCCGATACGCGCCACATATGCTTGCGTCACGACGAGAACAGCCTGTGTCGTCAAGTCATTAGCTTGATTTACAAGGGCGGCGGCAAGTTGCGTTGCTGGCAATCCAACCACCACGCTACCAACACTAGTAGTGTCAATGTCGCTATCGTAGGCGTTGATAGCAGTAATAAATGGTGCCAAGGCATTTTGTGAAGCCTGATATACGGACGCTAGAACAACTGGACTACTATCCTGCAACGAATTTCCGACCGACGAAAGTTCGTTTTGCATCGACACGATAGCGGTATTGATTTGACTGGATATTGCCGCGCTGTTAACGGCCATTACAATAACGCCAAATTAGCTGATATAAGCGATAGGTCGGACGATATGAGTGTGTCGAGCGACTCGACAGCAATGTTGCCGCCTTGCGATGAAATAACCAGACACGTAATCTTGTAAAGAATTTGGTAAAAGCGCTCATAGTCCCACTCAAATTTGTGCACACCAACGGTATACATTTGAGAGTCAACGATAAGTGGAACTGCCTGTCCTGAAATCCTTAGCTGGTCAATGCTTTGTGCTACTTCTACTGCGTCAGGACGTTGTAGTCGGCCGCTCCAAGATATGTCGCTATCGTCGCGTCCCATAGCGTTAATTACACGGTCGCCGCCTATGAGCTTATGAACCACGAAATGGTGCTCGCCCCCGAGCGGTACGTGTTCGGGAAGAGCGTAGCTTTCAAAAACAATGCCGCCGAGACTAAGCAAATTTGTGATCCAATGCCGCGTATGCGTACGATGCGTCCATGTGCGCCGAGCCCTGCGTTGGCTGGGAAGTCATTCTAGCCAAATGACGCAAATTATGCTCGCCAACTTTTCTCCCGTCAAGATATACGTTACCGGCAGTTTTGTTACCGCCGGTTGATGGCGGCGCCATCCAATAACTTTGCTTTCCAAGTGTGTGCAATCCTGGTAAATGTGGTAATGCGCCGTTTGGCTGCACACCTGGAAATGCTGGTGTTGCAGCGCCGGGAACATCTGTACCAGGCTTCTTACCAAAGACGCTTTCAATCAGACTAATAATGCCGCGTGCCCAGCCTTCTAGGACTTCTTTGACCTTCGACAGAGTGTTTTGTAGTCCATGCCAATCGAAGGCAGCTAGCACGCCAAGCGTGGCAATGGCACCGGCGATAAGCCCACCTGCGCCGACGAGCGGCGCCAACGCTGCGGCTAACGCTGCAAGTGCAACTACAGCTAATCCGGCAAAAAGTGCTCCAACAGCTTCTAAGGCTATTTTCAGACCGGCGGGACTTTCATGAATGTACGACGTAAATGATCTAATGCTTTCAGCTATCGTGTTCATGGCGCGAACTGCCGGTGCTACCAATGGAGTTCCGAGTGCGCCTAAAAGATTGTCCCACGCTGCATTGAACGATTTCATTGACTGTTCTGGACTATTTTTGTTAAGAGAATCCATAGCCTGGTCAAGCGACATGACGCCTTCCATGCGTCCACGTTCAGCCTTCATTTGTCCGACATTAGCAATCATCTCAGCGAGAGCGCGCTGCGCCGGGCCTGTCCCAATCGCCTTGAATATAAGCTCACGGAGCTTTAGACCGTCCGTAATACCGTTCTTTTTTGCCTGTTCCAGAAACAGTTCGGTAAATTTAAGCGGATCGCTAAGAAGCTCTTGTTGCCCTTTCATGGCGCCGCTATCGATAATTACCTTACCATGGTCTTTATGAAAGCCACCAGGGTCAATCATCCCGAGTTTTACAAGCTGCTCGGCTGTATCTCCAGTCATCTTGCCGCCAAGGAACTGCCTGCCGAGCGCTTGATACGCGGTACCTGCTCGGTAGCCACCCATCCCTTGCATCAGTTCAAAGGCGCTTAAAAGTCCTTCGTCGCTCATGCTTGACATAAGGCTCGCGGCTTGCTTGCTGAAATTCAAGATTTCAGCCATAGACACTTTGCCGCCGGTGGCAGCACTACCGCGCCACACGTTGTCTAGGAAGTAATTTAACTTATCTTCGCTGAAATTCTTGTCCTTATCTACCATCAAGCCTGAAATGTCGGCCGCACGCAAAGCTTGGTACTCGACGCCTTTAGACTTTGTAAAATTCTCCATAGCTGTGGAGAATTTTGTCATTCTTTCAAGAAGTAGAGGAGTTTCCTTCGGGCCGGCAATCGAATAAAGTTCGCGCGCCGAATCGAGTATCTCAGGAACTTTCGAGCCTGGTACAGATTTCTGTATTTTATAGGCTAAGTCGGTGAATCCATTAACATCAATGTTAGGGCCAAGAATCCTGAGCTTAGCTTGGGCTGTAGCTACCTTCTCGGCGGCCGTAAAGATTTTCTCAAATCCGACCACGATGCCGGCCGCCGCAACTGCAGCCACAACGCCAAGCTTGGCGAAGCTAGTGTGCATCTTATCAATTTTGCCCTGCACCTTACCTAGGTGCCCCATCAGCGCATAAAGCGGGCTGAAGTTGGTAGCCAAAGCTATCTGGATACCAATCTTATATGCATCAGACATTACGGCGCTTGACTTTCAAAGAACAGCATGCTAGGAGGCATCATCGAACAACGAGAGGAAAACACAGTGTTGTACAACAATGAAGTCGTAACCACGACGCCCCCGGACACGGCTGCTGTTGCAGCCGTGTTGATTGTGTTTATGGCAATAGGCGCTGTAATGTACCTACTGCCGGCGATAGTTGCGCTAGCAAGACGCCATCGCAATAAGGGCGCGATTGTTGCGCTTAACTTCTTGCTAGGATGGACTTTCTTTGGGTGGGTAGGCGCTTTTGTGTGGTCGCTTACCAGCAATACAGAAGTATCCAAATGAGACTCTTCTTCATGGGCCCGCGCATCCTAGGAGTCCGCACTGGAATCAGTTTAGGAAAAGAAGATTTCACTAAGCTTGGCTACGCTAACGGAAGCAAACCTAAACTGCAAGGCTCGTTCGTCTATGTGATAAGCGACGGTGCCAGTAACGTTAAGATAGGTGTCTCCACCGACCCTATAGCGCGCCTGGCGACGCTACAGACGTCACATCATTCGCCGCTTACATTCGAATACATAGGAGCTACGTCGTCAGACGGCTATGCAATAGAAGCTGACGCGCACGACAGCTTGTCATCGCATAGGCTAAATGGCGAATGGTTCGCGGTGCCACCGGCGTACGCCGTAGCGGCAATACACGGCGCCGCACACCACCTTGGACTCCCCATCGTTCAAGTGCAGGCCGACATGGTGCCAATGATTATCAGTCAGGCGACGGCAGTTCCAAGCCGCAAGCTAACTGGACTAGCGTGGGTTGCCGCTACATTGCTGTGGAGCGTAATTTGCTTCGTGGTGTTCGCGTTTATAGCGCTAGCAATCAAGGTAATCATGGATAAATAAGGTGATTGTGCATATGGTCGCCAACGGCCTTATGCACCGCTTCTTCTTTATGTACCGCAGCCTGCATTAAAAATGAACGTGCCGGCGCTCGTGACGTGCCGAGCTCCATCCATACAGACTTGTCTAAATCGCTACCGACGTGTGCTTCGTGCGGAGAGACAACTTTGTGTTGAATAGATTCCTTCATCTCTGAAGTTTCAAGCAGCGGGCTGTCGCCAGTCTTCTTGCGAGCTATTGTTGATGCTGCCAGCGGTGGCCAGTCGTAATCGTGCGTGCCGAGTACTCGCTTAGATTCTTTCTCGACAATCTTGGCGGCCTTTTCAATCGCGTGAAGCTGCGCTAGCTCAATAGTAGCAATTGCGCCACCAAGGTGCGTAAGGAAGCCGGGAAGAGAGAAAGATTGCATCTACTTTACTTCACGAAACTGCATTGCGTCGAAGTCAAATTTTTGAGTACCTTCAAACTCTTGTAACACAATTAGATGAGCAAGACGGTCTGTAGCGTCCATATCCCACGCCGCTTCATACGGGACGTTAAGTTTCACCAGAAACATAATCTGGCGAAAATCATCGTCCCCTACTAGTTTTTTAATTCGTCCGTGTCAACGCCGCTATTAGCCCATCCTGCATCAACATAAGCCTTGGCGATAGCTTCAAGACCTTCGTCATCAAGCCTTGTAACCATGAATTCGATTTCGCGCGCACTGTGCATAGGCGCCACGGCTTCCCCGTCGAATTCCACAACGGTGGATGCAAGCATGGCGTAGCCTGCGTAGACTTCGTTCTTAGCAAGCTCGTTGCCAAGAATGCGCGCCATTTGCATGCGGTCGCGCGATTTCATCTTTTTCACCTTAAAGGTGCGCCCCCATGTGTCAGTAACGGTAAGAACATTGGCGGCAACCGGCGACGCGACAGGTGCAACAGGCGCTGCTACCGGATTGGCTTTGGCGGTAGTTTTGAAGCTGGTAGGCCTCGGAGGATGGTCGTCTTGATGGAATTCCATGGTTTTGACTCTTCCTTTTTCATTGGCTTTTGTGGTGGTAGTATTTTTAGGCATTTATCGAAGTAGCCGTCGAGCGACATACAATGAATAATGCCAGTCTGTTGGTCTTCTTGGTATTCTTTTGGATACCGCTCGAAGACGCTCTTTAGATTCATCTTAGTGTGTTAAGTCCGAAAGTATTAACGTGCACACCGCCCATTCCTAGCAGTACCGTTACCACATAGATAACAATCACAACTAGAATAAACACCATGAGAACGCGAACGATAGTGGCAAATGGTTCCGCGAGCGGCACGAGCGCAAGAAGTTGTTGGCATCCCCAATAAACGACGCCCAAGATAACGCATAGAAAAACAAGGCCAATCAATGTACTAATCATGATTTTTGTACCCTAAACGAAGCTTTCCAGTCCACCTTAACGGTAACTTGAGAATCGCCCTTCCAGCTTCCGGCGTCGGATAGCTTCATGACAACGCCAGTATACTGGAATTGCGAAATCGCACCGCTCGGCTCTTGGATAGTTTCGGTAATGGAACATGCTTGAATAGGAGTTCCATTGTAGTAAGCCGCCTCTAGGCGTGCAAAATAAGCGTCAATCAGTGGCCCTTGGCGGTCGTATGAAAAGCTTCCAGTCCAGCCAGCCGGAAGGTCCAGAAAGTACGGAGTCCCATTCATTGCATGGATGGAAATATCCTTGGTTTCCTGCTTCGCGTCGAAACTAAGCTGAAGCGGGAAAGACTGGATAGTGCCGTCATATCCGACAAGGTTAATAGTTACGTCTTTACCGACGCTAAAGTTGTTAAAAGGCATTTACTTTAAATCCCACTTAGCTGTGCATTAACGTCAGGTTGCGCAGCAAATGTGCCACCAACATTTGCACCAGCTGAAGCGCTAATTTTATTGATGGTAACAGACTGGCCGCCTTGAATGCTGGCAATAAAGTATTCGACAACGGCAAGGTAGACGACTTGGCTAGTAGACTGTAAGTAACCAAGTGCAATCATATTGACAGAGTTGTTAGTAAGGTCACAAATATTCTGGAAATCGTCAATCATGCCCTGGTCTAGTAGAGCCTGCATAAACGCGTCCAAGGTAGCCTTAACATTCGAACGCGTCTGGTCCGTTGGACGCCGGCTTTGAAGCTGGCCCACGTAAATGCCCATGCCGCGATTAAGCGTAGCCGCGATATAGTTCGTCATACGTGTGTAGTTATCGCCGTGGATAACAGCGTTAGACGAAGTATTTCTGCCGATAGCAACACCAAAGACGTTGCCTTGCGGAATAGGATTGGCAATCAAGTCCCAGCCGCTGCCGGCGATAGCCTGCAGGTCAGCGTATGTGTAGTTAATTCCGGTAGCAGACTTTTGCGTACCGATAATGCCGAACACCTGCTTATTCAGCGTCGAGTTCTGCGGCGACAGATTGCTAAGCATACCGGCGCTGATAGACGCCGGTGACACAAGGCGTTGCAGATTGTTTACCGGATCGAACCAATATACCCAGTCGCCAAACATGGCCTTCATGGCGTACGAATTGATGCCGTACGTCGATAGCGTACCTTGAGGCCCGGAAGCATTTACAATCGTGTCGCTTGGCGGCCCGGCAACAATCATGTATATGCCTTCGAACAAGCCGAACGACACCTGCGTTGACCACGTAGACATGTCCGGGCAATCGCACAATAGCGCGATAGATACGCCCTGATTACGCAAAGCATACATGCCAGTGCGGCTGTAGTTTCCGCTAGGCTGCAGTGAGATTACGTCGGCGCCTAGAAGATAGGTGTTGGCGTTAGAATAGCCTGTAAGCGGATTTGTGCCTAGAAAGCCGGTATAGCCGTCCGAGCCACCAGCAAGATTTACAAAGTATTTCGTCGGCGCGGGAGAGCTAACTGAGCTAGACCAGTTCGTGACATTGCTGGGGAGCGAAGAACCTACCGTTACGGCGCCGTTAACATTACCGTTTTGATAGTTGGTACCAACTCCGGCATTAGCGCGAAGATAAAGAGAACTGCCGCGAATGCCGCTAACGCCGTTGTTAATTGCGCTAGCAATTGCGGACCACACCTGATTGCCAGACACACCTGCCGAAATATTGTCAAATGTTTCCGGCACCAGGCCGGGCATGGAAACGACAACTTTCCAAGACCCGAAAGAAGAGCCGTTGGTGATAGAAATCGTTTCGTTGTTACCGTACGAACCGGTGTAGATTGACCAGAAGCTAATCTGTGGCACGTTAGCCGTTGAGCCGGCTGTAGCCGCAGTCAGCGTGGTGGTCGCCCCGGCGCCGGAGACGCTAGCCACCACAGTCGGCGCAGCAAGGCCCCAGTGCAGCTTAAACGAAGGCGCAGGACCACCGAAGCTCAACGAGTCGGATGAGCCGGAGCTGGCAAATGCTGCGTTAGCAACAAGTGTAAGCGTGGTACCTACCCACGATGCTACAGTACCAATGGCATCGGAATTGGTGTTGTCGTAAACGGCAATGCCAGTAAACACATTCGATGGGGCCGAGCCGGACATGGTAATGACTTTGACGGAAGTCGTCCATGAAGACGCGGCGGCCTGTACAGACGTGGAGTCAGGACTAATACCTTCGCTGTAAAGGTATGCATTATTGGCCACTAACGTACCTAGAGCAGCCGCGCCAGTAGTCAGCGTGTCTGCGCTAGTCATTTGATAAGTGATAGTGGTGGTGGTCCCACCGAAGCCGCCAAAGCTCAACGAATCCGATGAGCCTGAGCTTGCAGAAGTAGCTGCATAAAGCAGAGTGAGCGTACTTGCGGTGTAGGTAAGAACATTACCGATTTGCTTACCGGTAGTATTATCAAAAACGGCGATACCAGGCGTTACACCAGTCGGCGCTACGCCGGACATGGTGATGGTGCGCGAGGAAGTAGTAAAGGAACTTGCAGCCGCCAGCGTTGGGAATGTTGGAGTGATAGCAAGTGTGAGCACGTCACCGGTGTGCGCGGTGCCGCCAACGGTGATAGCCATTGTCGGGTCAGTGGCAACAAGCGTATACGTGGACGCAGTATCCGTACCGTCAGTCACGCGATTTACAAGGAAATTCTGCGCGCCTTGCAACGTCGCTAGCGCAACTGCGGTGCCACAATCGAACTGCCTATTGAGTACAGGACCGAAATACTGTGCGTACTCCGCCATACTGCCAATGGTGAAAGGCTCGTTCACCGGTCCCCACGACGCCGTACCGACAGGCGCCAGAATGTTAGTAGGTACGCCATTCAAGAGATAGTTGTTAGGCGGAATGATTTGTACGTATAGACCAGGTACAATAAGCGCGGTGGTATTCAAAGCGCCTTGCTGATAAATAGGCAAATGTTAAATCCTTATACGTATGGAACAATTGGCTTTGATGCCGGCAATGGCGTTTTCGGTGGATGCGGCGGGTGCGGATAGTAAAATTCGTTAGATGGGCTGCTACCAAGCGGTGCGCCGGAGCCTTCAATATTTGCGGCAGTGCTGGTAACCTGCCAGCCCGTATCTAGAACAGTCGTCGCGTACTCAGACGAATAAACAAGGTCGCGTCGATATAGACGGACCTTCTGCATTTCGTCAGTGACGTAAGTCCGGACGTAACGAAAACGCGCCTGAGACTGGTCTGGTAGATTGAGAAAGGTGTTTATAGCTAACGCCGGGTCGATAATGCTACCAGCAAGGTCGCGAATAGTAGGATTAGCGCACCAAAGTGTAATGGTAGTTTGTACAAGTTGGCGCTTTAACTCCGCCATCTCAGGCCACGACACGCCTAATATCACCTGCATGTAGACGCCAGAATTAACGGTAATAACACCGTTTGACGCCGAACACACGTATCCTATTGATGATATAAGTGCTTGTAATCCTTGAGCAATTGTAATGTAGGTGTCAGTTGTTTGTATCTGGTACGAAACTACAATCCGAGTTCCAAGGAATAACGTAATGTATTGATTTAATGCCGAAGTATTTGTACCGGCAATAGTGATAGTATTGTTGTTTACAACGGCCGTGAACGTTGGCGCCGAAATAGTTCCTTGCGGGCTATAAATAACAGGATAGCGCGTCTTGTTAACTTCTGAGTTATTAAGACTATAGACGCTAATATTGAGCGTTCCTGCCGCCAAGTCTATGTCTAGTGCGTCAGGCGTAGGCCAACCACGATAGATTTTTACTGAAACACCAAGCAGTGTCGAAACTGAATTATTTGCCGTCCAGCCGTTAGGATAAAGCGCCGCGCCGATAATGTTGACAATCGCGTTTTCTACGTCGCTAATATCTGCCATTACGTTGTCAAAATCATGCAGGTAAGTTTGTATCCAAGCGAATTCCAATAAGCTGCTACTATCACGTATCGCTGTCCAAGGTCGTCAATAACGATATCGCGCTGCATAATCTGTCCAAGTGCAGCCACACTCGCTGGCAAGAAAACGAACCAGCCGCTAGTCTGTACGTCGCCTGGCACTGTCGATTGATTGCTGCGAACACTAACGCGCTGTTGAAGCGCGGCCGGCAGACCAGTCAGAATGACTGTTTCAGTTGTGGGTAGTTCGCCGCTATAGCCTACGACACCGGCACCAGTCGATATGTATGGACGATTAATGCTAACAGTTCGATTGTAAATGAATGACATTAAACAAACAATCGGACCTTGAATAGCTCAAGCTGCTCTCTCATATCGGCGTCCAGAACCGTGTTTTCAAATCGCGTTAGCGCTGTGTCGCCGGCTTTTGCCATTTTAATGCCGCCGGTAAGTGAAGCGGTGTTAATGTTGGCGCTTATGATAGACGCGCACACCTGCTTGATTATGGGAGGTAATGAATTCTGCGGCCAGCCGGCAACGTAGTAAACGCGTACATCACTGTAGTAGGCCAAGAAGATACCGGACGGTATCCAAATCTCATTCGTTATCGAGTTGAAGTCCGCCTGCGTCACGTCCCATGCCGTCCACTCCGGCGGTCCGCCAAAAGTTTGCAGAAGCGACATCACTGTTTGGTCGCTGAAAAGTCCCATCGTCTGGTCTGACCGCCGGCCATATCGGTAGCTGCCCTGACCGCTGATAATCCGGCAAATCGGCCACCTCGACAAGCGCGTTAGGGAACGCCGGGCCGGCATCATCTTCTGTTCTCGAATGCACAAGCCGAATTCCATTAAGGCGCCAGTTGTATGCGCGTTCGCTACAGTAGCTAGCGTAATAGACGAATTCGTCGTGGATACAATTACACACGCTTCCGCGACTCCTGTCTGGCCTTGCGTTGCCGATAGTCTGTCAAGGATAACAACGTCGCCTTGCGTCCCGAAGTTTCCTAGCTGCCCACCGCCGCCTATCGGCACCACAACGTTTGTGCCTGGCGAAATCGGAGCCGTTGTTTTAATCGGTAGGTGACTAGAAAGGCCGGCCATGTAGCATGGATTACCGGCATAATCAGGCAGCCACACGAGGCCTTCCGGCCGCTTGAGATAGGCATCAATCAGCGCACTAGCCTGCAGGATTTGCGGATTTGTAGCGTTAGGCACACCGTAGGTATTCAAATCTGCTGCAGAAAGATACGCTGAAGGCATTATGCGTGCGCCGGTACTTCAACAACATTTCCTAGTGCGTCAAAAAGGCGACGAATTTGACGGCGAAACTTAGTCTTATGCGCAAGATTGCGCTCAATCATGTATTTGGCGATAGAGTCTTGCGTTACTGCTTCGCCGTTAACAAACTCGACAACGAACGTTATAGGATCGCCGCTTGCTGTCATCCACTCCGAAGGAAATGCCGCGCCGTCATACTGTTTCGGCGAATGAAAATCACGGTCGCCGGCAGGTGTGACATGAACCCTTGCGTATGTCGCATCGTTGTGCTGATAGACTTTCATGGTGACTCCTTGTTTTTTATGAATATGTGCCGGCAGACTCCGCGCGAAATCTGCCGGCGAACGGACACCGTGCTCGTGACGCGCGGGCCGCATGTTAGAAGACCGGGACTTGCATAAGCAGAGGCCCCGGCCGTGTTTACGGACGCTGGATTTGCACCAACGA
>Ga0209218_1000002_pt1 | contig 38274 bp, 23 predicted proteins | sample JacPinW_OM1H0_O3_FD_187965 | JGI IMG/M metagenome (GOLD analysis project Ga0209218, IMG submission 187965) | Forest soil microbial communities from Algoma, Ontario, Canada - Jack Pine, Ontario site 1_JW_OM1H0_O3 (SPAdes) (version 2) | ecosystem: Environmental > Terrestrial > Soil > Boreal...
ATTAGGCTTATATTATTTTGCCTATTATTTTTAAATAATATATTTTTTGTTTTAAGTTTTCATTTACAAAGATAATATAAAAATAGTATTTATTTAAGTTCAATTTTATATTAATTATATATATATATATTTAGTTGTCAATTGTTTTTATTTTTATTTTTTTTTTTTATTTATTTATTTTAATTTTAAAAATATACTTTAAGATTTAACATAACCTTTAATTATTTAATTATAATAAACAAAAAATTTTTTTTATCTTTTATTTTTATTATCATTATTATTAATGTCTATTTTTTTTTAATTAAATTTTATATGTAAATAAATTTTAATTGGTTTATTTTTTTGTATTTAAAGTATATATATAAATTGTATAATTTAATTTAATAAATAAAATATAATAAACAAAAGAATATATATTTAAACTAAAATTTTTGATGTGTCATCAAGATATGGTTAAGCAAATTAACTAATCTATTATATTTCACTTATCTATATTAATATTTGTAGTCTAAATTCTTATTTTTATTTCATAAAAAAAAAAAACAAGAATACAAAATAAAATTTATCCCATTCCCTCCCCTTCCAAAAAGTGAAGGGGAGGTTTGGGAGGATTTGTATTGTTTTTTTGATATTAAAAATAAGGCTTAAAAAATAAACTGCATAAGTTTATATATTTAAAATATGCATATAATAAAATAACAAAGAAATAAAAATTTAAAAATAAATGCGAAATTTAAAAAATAATGTATTACTTAGACTATATAATTCTTATATAGTTGATTCACCCCAACCAGCCAATATATCCTATTTTTGAAATTTCGGTTCTTTATTAGCAATATGTTTAGTAATTCAAATTTTAACGGGTGTATTCTTAGCAATGCATTACTCCCCTAATGTTGAATTAGCTTTTAATAGTGTTGAACATATAAATTATATACCTAATAATTAATTATTATTTAATTGATTATTTATAAAGTATTGATGTGTTCTTTAAAATTTTCTATATGCTGGTAAACTTTATTTTTAATAGTAATCAGCAGGATATAATATATCCTCAGAGGCTATACGTAAATACATAAAAATAATATAGTCCATAAGTATTCTTATTTAAATAGAATAATGTAAAATTTTACATAAGAAAAATTTAAACACCATAATAAATAATTTTATGTTCAATATAAATTATAATTTATTTTTTATTTTATTTTAAATTCCTACCATTTTTAATAGGTATTATAATTCTTTTTTTGTTCCTAATACTCATTCTCCCTTTCACCCCGAAGGGGCCCTTTGGGAGGGGTAAAAAAAAAAGAAGAAAAAAAATAAGAAGATATTTTTAATTTATTTAGGGGGTTTACTGATGGAGAAGGTTGTTTTACGATTAAAATAGATAAACGTGGAAACATTGGTTTTAGGTTTTCTATTAATCTTCACATAGATGATATTGATGTATTATATTATATAAAATCTCAATTAGGAGTAGGTCATGTTTATAAAGGACTTAAATCTCCAACTGCTATGTACAGAATCACTAGTTTAAATGATATATTAATTGTATTAGTTCCTATTTTTACAAATTTTCCACTTCTATCTACTAAATTACTTGATTTTAATGATTTTTTAAAAGCTATTAATATAAAATCTAAGTATGTTGGTAAAAATTTACCTATTTCTAAATTAAATAAAATAACAAAATTAAAAATTAATATGAATAGAGGTCGTAAAAAGATATCAGTTAAAGAAATTAACCAACTTTCGAATCAGGTTAATATAACATCTTTTTGATTATTATGATTTATTGAAGCTGAAGGAACTTTTGGTATTAAAAATTTAACTCCTTATTTTCAAATCGCACAACTTAAAAAAAGCTATTATTTAATAAATTCTATAAGTACTTTTTTAAATAATTTACCTTTGTTAAATAAAGAAACACTAAAAGCAAAAAAAACCTTTAAGTAGTATTGTAATTAATAATAAAACAGATGTTTTATCATTAACAATAAATGATATAGATAGTCTTTATGGATATATTATGCCTTTTTTACAATCCTTAACTTTTTATACTAGAAAAAGTATAGATTTTAAATTTTGATGTGTAGCTTTAAAAATACATAAATTCGGTTATATTTATTTACCCTCTCCCTTTGGGAGGTATAAATGTGATAAATCACATGTCAGTTTCTTCTAATAAATTGAGATATTCTAATAGAGTTTTAGAAAAGGTAAATTCTGTATCTCAATCTATGATTGATTCTATATTTAATATTAAACCACCATTTGATTTATCAACGGGTTTTTTGAATGAGTCATTTTGAACTGACAAGAAAATTTACTATTGAAAAAGAAGGAAGAAAAGGATTCCAATTTTATGTTTATGAAAATGGAAAAATTTTCCATGGTTCTCCTTTCAATAGCTATGGTTCAGCTTTAGAAGCAATAGGTATAAAAAAAAATAGTAAAGCAATTTTTCGGACTATTGATACAGATAAATTTTATAAGCAAAAATATCAATTTTATTCATATAAAAAAGAATAATTTTGATTTAATACTTATTATTGAAATGATAGTAATAGAATTTATTAAGATTTACTTATGATAATGAGAGATATAAATAATGGATGAATTATGAGATACACGCACGCTAACGTAGCTTCTTTCTTTTTTATATTCGTTTATGCACATGTTGCAAGAGGTTTATATTACGGATCTTTTAAGTCACCAAGAGTTTTAGTTTGAAGTATAGGAGTTATCATATTGGTAAATTTACTATTTCGTTTGCCAAGTAGAATAAAATTTTTTATTTAAACTATTCACTATATGCTTGAAACCTTATTAAATTATTTAATACTTTTATTTTTGATAATAATACTTTTTATAGTATTTACAATACTATAATAAAAAACTGAAGTAACAATTTAAATAAGTAATATTAAAATAGAAACGAGCAATAAATTAGTAAACTATTCAACGATTACACGTGATGTAAAAATATATAGTCTTGTTCTTTTTTTTTTTTATATATAATATATATTTACTAAATTATAATATTTTATTAGTTTCATTAATTAATTTTTTTTTATTAAAAAAAAAAATATATGTCTCTGGCTTTCCCATAAAATTATTATCATTATTATTAGTATGATGTGACATATATGTGCCTCAACCTCAACTCTTTTTGTTCCCCAAACCTCTCCCTTTGGGAAGAAGAGGAGGCAACTTCAACTTCAACTTCAACTTCAACTTCAACTTCAACTTTAACTTCAACTTCAACTTCAACTTCAACTTGGAGGGGGGATGAAGCAGAGAGCGTCACCATCAGCTTTTCAGGTTGGATGACGATTAGCTTATGGTTTTGAAATAATATATCAATGTTCATTATTGATCAAAATAAAAAGAAAAAGGATAGATTTATATGTATTTTTATTCTAAGTATAAATTTTAGCTTTAATTTAAATCAACTAATAACATATTATAGGTTGGATTTTTCTTTTTTAAATGTTATCATTGAAGTAAACAAAATAGTTTATTCTAGTCTTTATTTTACATCAGTTCCTAGTCCAAGACTTAAAAGTTTTCTGACTAAACATAATCTTAATACTCCTATTTTTATTTTAGAAATTAATCCAATAAATAAAATAAGTCTACCTATTAAAAGTACTTTAAACTCAATAGCTGGTACTTATATTTGCATTAATTTAGTAAATTATAAAACTTATGTGGGTAGTGCTTCTATAAATTGTATGTATAGACGTTATGTTGGACATATTCTTAAAGGTATTGGAGGGAGTATGTTAGTAAAACGTGCTGTTTCAAAATATGGATTGGACAATTTTGCTTTCGTAGTAATTGAAACAACTGAACAGGTTAAAAATAAGGAGGAAATACTTCGAATAGAACAAAAATATATTGATTTACTTTTACCTGGTTATAATATAGCTAAAATTGCTGGTTCATTATTAAATACTAAATGAAAATTAGAATAAAAATTACGTCATAGTATTAGAATGAAAGAGCATCTAAATAAAATAAGACTTTTAATAAAACCTGTTTCCAAATAAACTCGTGCTTTGTTAAAATCAATTGCTTTAAATAAGCAACCAATCACAAATGAAACCAGGCAAAAAATGTCTATAAATAATAATAAATCGTTAAAAATAATATTATATTTTTCAGATTCTAATGTTATTTATCACCCCTCCCTCCCTTCTACCCCAAGAGAGGGGTAGAAGGGAGGGGTAAGGGGAGAGACTTTTTATCTATAGCAGATGCAGCTGAACATTTCTTCAATGATCGTGATCGTAGAAGTCCTATAAAATATGCGTTAGCTAAACATACTAAATTTTTAGATAAGTATTATCTCGTGCCTGCGAAGCCTAAGGACTCGATAAGTACTAATATAAAATAAGATGACAATTAAATGTAAAAGTATTTTTAATTGGTATAAAGGTTATAGACCTTTTTTTAACATTGTAATATAAAGATGATCTATTATTTCGAATATATCCACCTCTCCTTTTCCCCTTTGGGCCCTGTTGGAGAAAAAGTAAGATTGCAGAGTAGAAGAAAAAAAGATCGTATATGTCTTCCTAATAAAAAAAAAAAAGAACAGATTAATGATGGCTATATTAGCATGGCCAAATTGAGATTATCAGTTTGTAAATTTTACTTTTCATTATACAGCATTAACATTACCAATTTTAAAATTTAGTGAACCTAATACTCGTGCTATTAAGAGAATAGGGCCTCATAATATGGATGTCATAAATATAATCATTTGCGGGATGTTAGGTGATTGATGAGGGCATAGTATAAAAGGCTTAATGTTACCTAGTGTTAGATTTCAAATTGAACAAGCCGTATCTAATATTAGCTATATTTATCATCTAAGTGAGTTATTAAATAAATTAGGTTACTGTGCGAGTGATACACCCAAAAAAGTTGGTAAAGTAGAAGGTAAATAAAATAAATTAAAATATTATCCTATTTTCCCCTTTGGGGAAAAGGGAGAGGTAGTTAGTTATAATTACAGATTAACCTTATTTACATATACTAATTTATTTTGGATCTATACAGGATTTTACCATATTATAGATGGTGTTTTAATAAAACGTGTACCTACTTGAATATCAGATTATATTAATCCTATGGGTTTAGCCCATTGAATAATGCAAGATGGTTCACGTCAATCAGGTCAAGGCATATTTTTGGCTACAAATAGTTTTACATACAACGATTGTGTATTTTTAGCTCACATCTTTAATAAGAAATTTGGATTAATTGTAACAGTTAACAAAACAGGAGTTAAAGATCAATGAAGATTAAATGTGTGAAAAATATCTATGCCATTATTAGCCGAATTAGTAGGTCCATATATAATTCCTACCTTACCCATAACCCAAACCTCGAAGAGGAGGGGAGGGGGGAGACTGAAATGCGATATAAATTAGAAGAATATTTATAATATCTGATTAATTCTTAAAGTCCTATAACAACAATGTTTTAAAAATGAAAATAAACCCTTCTCCCTTTTTTTTCTCCTCTTCAAAAAAGAGGGACTGCAAAGCTAGATGCAGGATAAAAATATCATAAGGTAAAAATATTGTCATTCGCCTTCCGCAGCGTAATACCCCTCCCCTTTTCCCTATAAGAAGGAAAAGGGGTGAAGACGATAGCGGTAAGAGGATGACGAGGAGAAGTTAGATTGTAGGGCAACACTAATGAAAACGGTTAAACTAATTAATACATTGACCATTTGTTCACAATAAATAATTAAAAGACCGTCGATTACTTAAAAAATCGCTACAGACTGCGTCACTGGTGGGTATCTATCATTTATAATGCTTAATGTACAGTCGTTTATTTTTAAATAGTTTATAATATACGGTTTATAATGTTATAATTTATTATACTGCCATAAAACCTATTAGGCCAGGTAGGAATAAAAAACTAATATAAAATGGCTAAATTGTTTAAAGATTTTGATTGCTTTCTTGGGTTATAATTATAGCCCAAAATGATCTAAATTCAATAATTATAAATTTAATAATAACAGGAACTGCGTCTTTACCCTAATCCCTAATGGGAAAGAACGTAGTCACTTACTGAAATTAAAATTAAAAAAAAAATTTTTTAACGCCAAAAATAAGGAGGATACAATAGTAAAATCTAGATCTGATAAGGTTTTATTAAGCGGAACTAGACTTAAACCCTTTCTATTTATAACAAGCCCCTTACCCCTCCCAAAGGGCCCTGTTGGAGGCAACTTGGAGGGAGGGGTTTTTGTTTTTGAGAGAGGGATTAGATATAATTCTACTTTAACTCCCTTTAATAATGACAATTCCAAACAATTAACTGATTTTTTAAGAGAAGAAAATTTAAAGACTGTTTATTGTTATGAAGATTTACATTTAGATTCTACTAGAAAAAAAATAAAAACAGATACTAAAAATCTTAGTGGTATATACCTAATATTAAATAAAGTTACATTAGATTATTATATTGGTTCAGCTGCTACAGATAGATTTTATTCAAGATTCTCTAACCATTTACTTTATTTTCATGGTAGTAAAATTCTTAAGTTAGCAGTTAGAAAGTATAAACTCTCTCAGTTTGCCTTTATAATACTAGAATTATTCCCTGAAATAGTAAATAAGGAAAATAATAAAAAGTTATTAGATTTAGAAGACTTTTATTTAAAATCTTTGTTACCTAATTACAATATATTAACTGAAGCTGGTTCAAGTTTTGGTTATAAACATACTGAAATTTCACGTTTAAAAATGAAAAACCAGTATAGCCTAGAGCGACGTGAACGGATAGGAAGTTTAAATAGAGGTAAATCTTTATCTGTTGAAACAAAAGATAAAATTAGGATTTCTAAAAAGGCTCTTACTAAAGAAAAACCTAACTATTCTGAACAAGCAATTTTAAATATGAAAAAGAATTCTAAACCCATAATATTATATAATCTAAATAAAACGGTATATGGTGAATTTACTAGCATTGTAGAAGCAGCTAAGTCTATAGGCTGCAACGAAAAAACAATAAGAAGGGCTTTAAAAACAAAAAAAAATTTTTTAAAAAGACGTTGAATAGTTAAAAGAAATTATTATACTTCGACTAATGTGTTAAATAATATGCCTTTATTAGATAAGAGTAATTCTATATGCAAAAACAAAAAATAACTTAACGATCTTAATCCCTATTTTGTTAGTGGGTTTTCATATGGTTTTCACATACCCCTCTCTCCAAGTTGAAGTTGCCTCCTCTAACCTCTTCGAGGTTAGAGGAGGGGAGGGATTTAGAAAAAGTGAAAATTATTTGGCTTGTATTTAAAATAGGTTTACACTCCCCTCCTTTTCCCTTACACCAAACCTCTCCCTTACCCCAAACCTTTCCCTTACCCTTTACCCCAAAGGGGAGGGGAGGGAAGAAGAGGAGGCAACTTCAAAGGGGAGGGAGAAAAATGGTTAGTGGTTAGAAGAGATAAAAAATATCAAATTAGGATTCTTATTTTTTTAATGAACGGTTATTAATACAGTTAATACAGTTAATTGTTAAAAATAAATAAATTTTGAATTTAGATTATAGTCCCACAAGTTTAAAAATTTATGCAACTTCTAGAGGAAAATAAATTTAAAGTGGAATAACCTGACAAGGTTATTGAAGAATAGTTATAAATTCTTTGGCGATGTTAGTGGAACGATCAAAGGATTTTTATTTTTTTTTATTTAATACAAAAGATTCCAGTTATAAACATAATCAGCCACAAGTATAAATGGAGTAGGTTAAAGTCGTTTATAAATAACTAAAGAATATAAAAATGAAAGAAAATAAATTTAATAGATCGTCAGTCATCTAGATGGTTGCGACAGACTGGGTCACTAATGGGTGGCTGAAATGCTGCTTAATGCACAGTCGAAACTTTTAATTAATTTAATTTAATTTAATTTAATTTAATTTAATTTAATTTAATTTAATTAATAGAATATACGAATTCAAAGTTATTCTAGCTTTTTATGTAATGTTTTTTTCATTACAATTAAGTAAGTTTGTATGTCTTACCTTATGGTCAAATGTCACTTTGGGGTTTGCCTAAATTAGCCCTAAATGCTTATTATTATTTAAAAAATTTCATAAATAAACAGAATATTGAAACAATATATATATGATATAATCTGTATTTACAATTAGATTATACTAATAACATAGATTATATTATGGTAATAACACCATCTAAATTACTTAGAATAAGAGCTGATAAACGTATAGGTCCACATAACTTTGATATATTATCTATTATATTTGGGTCTTTATTAGGAGATGGTTATGCTGAACGTAGAATTAAAGGAACACGAATTTCTTTTTATCAAGAAGGAAGTCATCTCTCTTATATACTTTGGCTTCATAGTAAACTAGTTGAATTAGGTTATTGTAGTACAAATATACCTTCCATTAAAACCCGTTTAGGTAAAAAAGGTATTGTAAGAAAAGTTATCCGATTCCATACTTGAACTTTTTCTAATTTTAATTGAATTCATGATTTATGATATGTTAATGGTGTAAAAAGAGTTCCTTCAATAATAGGTCAATATCTTACTCCATTAGCATTGGCTATTTGAATAATGGATGATGGCGGAAAAGTTGGTCAAGGACTAAAATTAGCAACTAACTCATTTTCTTATTCAGATTGTTTGTTTTTAATTAAAGTACTTAATGACAATTTTAATATAAAATCTACTGTTCAAAAAACGGGTTTACCTAACCAATATCACATTTATATTTGAAAAGAATCTATGCCTTTATTAAGAGAAATTGTTTTACCTTATATTCACCCTTCTATGAAATATAAATTAAATTAAATAATAAGTATAGTCAATTAATAATAGTTTTTTTATAAGTTACATTACCTTATGAAAAAATGAGATTGTTAATTTGGCAATATCGATGAAAACTGGTTAAAGATATTTGTTTTGTATCAAGACCGTCGGTTTATCTACATCTATTCAATAATATAATATTAGTAAAAACTATTATTTTGTATTTTGTATTTTGTATTTTGGATATATCGCTACTGACTGGAACATCGATAGGTATTTACAGTTTAAATAGTAAATGCTTAATGTACAGTCGAAGTTTTATCATTTTTTAAAAATTAATGACATATGGTTTTACTGTAATGTTAATTACTTTTTTTTTTTATTTTTACTACTTACTAGTTACTAGATTTTTTTTTTATTGTTTTACCTAGTATTATTAAAAAAGTAGTAGTTATAATATACTAGTTTAAATAAAGAAAAGTATAAAGTAAAATACGTGATTTTGTATTAAAAACAAATAATGAATTTATTAGTTTCAATAATAAACTATAATACAATAATTTAAAACTTGGCTACAGTAATTACAAATTTACTAAGTGCAATACCAGTGTTTGGACAAGACTTAGTAGAATTGATCTGAGGTGGATTCAATATAGAGGGTCCATATTATAGAGATATAATATTAAAAATTTTACTTGATGCTGGAAAATCCTTTTATATTTGTATGTTTTTTAATAGGATTTGCATTATAAATATATTTGAAATTGTATACTTTATTATACAATTATATAATAATTATTTAGGTTATATTATTATAATAATTTGAAATAAATATAGTAAAGTGAAAATTATAATAACTAGGGGACAATCAGCAGTAGTTCAAAATATAATATTGTATTTTGAAACTATTCAGAGACTTATTTTAAATATTCAGAAAATAAAAATGAATAAAATATTTAAAATTTTTTATACTACTGTTTCTAAATTTTCAAGTAAGTATAAATCAAACGTAAAAGGTCTATCATATGGTTATTTAGTAGGTTTAATAGAAGGTGATGGATGAGTAAGTATTTCTAAAAAAGGTAAATATTTAACATATGAAATAGGTTTAGAGATGAATATTAGAGATATTCAATTGTTATATAAAATTAAAAATGCTTTAGGAGTAGGTAAAATTAAACATATAGTTAGAAAAGGTATAAAAAATAATGAAATCAATTTAGTTAGATATAATGTTAGAAATAAACAACATTTAAGAGAAATTATAATACCTATTATAGATAAATACCCTATGTTAACTAATAAACAATACGATTTTTTAAGGTTTAAAGAGGCATTATTAAATGATATAATAATTTTTAATGATTTACCTAAATATACTCGTCCTAAAGAACCTTTAAATTCAATAGAAAATATTTTAAATAAACATTATTTTCCAGCTTGATTAATAGGATTTATAGAAGCTGAAGGTTGTTTTAGTATTTATAAATCTAAAGTTAATTATATAAATTCATATGTGGCTAGTTTTGATATAGCTCAAACTAATTCATTTGAAATTATTAAAGCTATAAAAACTTATTTAAATATTTCAGGTAATATTTATAAAGATAAAACTAACTGTTTTAAACTTAAAACAACTAGTGTTAGAAATATTGAAAATGTAATCAAATTTATTAAAAATAACCCAATTAGATTATTAGGTTACAAAAGATTACAATATATTTTATTTCTTAAAAAATTACGTAAAATACCTAGATATTCTAAAACTATTAATATACCTAAAAATTATTAATAATTAAATTATCCAAATCTTAATATAATAAATATACTAAATTAGATAATATGATAGATCAAGATATAGTCCGAACTAATATATAATTTTAAATGTTATATATTGTGTATAATAAGAATCTTTATTATTTTTTTTTTTTGTTTATAATATAATTAAAAAAATATAAAAATGAAATTATCAACATATAGCTCAGTTTCAAATGCAACATTAAATAGATTTTTCTCTTTACATTTTGTATTACCATTCTTATTAGCTGCATTAGCATTAGCTCATTTGATTGTTTTACATGTACATGGAAGTAATAACCCTAATGGTGTAATAGCACAGAACGATAGATATCCTATGCATCCCTATTTCACATTTAAAGATCTAGTAACAATTTATTTTTTCTTACTTGCTTTATCCATAATTGTATTTTATTATCCAAATACATTAGGTCATTCTGATAACTATATTCCAGCGAATCCAATGAGTACACCAGCATCAATTGTTCCTGAATGATGTTATAATATATAGGTGTCATTTTTAAAATGTGCCATAAGCTGAAATATTAAAAAACTGTAATCTACTTATTATTTTAAATAAGTTACAATGTTTACAGATATAATAATTAGCTACACTGCTAAAGTTGTTCAGAGACTACAACACAGCCGTTTTAAAACTTAAACGAAAGATATAGCCCAAAAAATGAAATTACTTTTTAGGCTTAAAAATTCTATTATTATCACATATTTTATTATTTAGCATAGCAGGACCTAAATCAACTAAGGGAATTAAAAGACTTTCTAAGATTGAACGAAATGCTATGCAAATAAGCGAAGATGTTATGAGTGCTATAACAGGTATGATGTTTAGTGATGGTCATATAGCGCAACGATCAATTACCGGTAATGCGCGATTTATGTTTGTACAATCAGGTAAACCAGCTAAACGTGAATATTTTAATTTTGTATTAACACTTTTGATAACCTTTTGTAGTACTAACTATACACATTACATCAAAGAATGATACGACAATAAACAAGACAAAATGTACAGCAGTATTGCATTAACTACAATGCAACTCAACTACCTTGTTTTACTGTTTTACGTTCTCTTTGATATAAATAGACTATTAAAATAATACCGTTAAATATTCAAGAGTTACTGACTCCAATTGCTTTAGCTCACTGAATAAAGGGTGACGGTAGTAAGCAAAATGAAGGTTTACATACCCCTCCCTCAGGTTCCCTCTCCACTTTGAAAGGGAAAAGGGGAGAGTGTATATGCCTTTTCTCAAACTAATGTTGATCTATTAACTTATGCTTTAAAGAATAGATATGATCTGCATTGTACAATACATACAACTAATAGAGGTCCTAGAATCTACATAAATAAATATTCATTGAATATTCTAAGTCCCATCATATTGGCACATATCTTACCTTCTCCCCTTACCCCTTACCCCTTTAAGGAGGGGTAAGGGGAGGAGTATGCAATATAAATTAAGTCTATAGTAATTTTGTTTTTTGACTTGTTACCATTCTATGCTATTTTAAGATCCATTCCTAACAAATTAATTGGAGTAATTGCCATGTTTGGTAGTCTATTAATATTATTAATATTACCATTGTTAGATTTGTCTAGAGTAAGAGGAAATCAATTTAGACCTATAATGAAATGTGCTTTTTGATTTTTCATTGTAAATTTTTTCATTTTAATGTGAATTGGTCAAGAACACCCAAATGCGCCATATTTAGAAATTGGTCAAATTTCAACAGCATTTTATTTCATCTGATTCTTATTGTTAGTACCTATTATTGGTATTACAGAAAATTCATTAATGGATGCAGCTACAGAATAAAAAATAAGATATTACATTACTTTATTATTACATTTTAATCCCTCCCTCCCCTTTGGTGTACAGGGCCCAAAAGTTTGTTTTATATGTGTAAATTTATTCTTTATTTAAATTAATTATTTAATTGAATTTAATTGAATTAAAAAATAAACAATATTAGTTTGTTTATATTTTTTTTTTATTATGTATACTAATGGTATAATTTTGTATAAAATAATATTGATGTAGATATATTTTTACTTTTTTATTTAACTATAAAAGTAGTTAAGTTAATAAAAATTAAATTTGTCTATTTATAATACAAAAAAAAGACAACAAACAAAAAATACCCCATTCTTTTTTAAAACGAAATAATTTATTTATTCAACGTTTACCCTTAACCCTCCCCTCGAAATGAAGTAGCCTTTTACCCTTCACCCCCTCTTTGAGGTAGGGTAGGGTTATTAGTAGGAGGGAGAATAATTTCTTGATGATAAATAAATATAATTTCAAATTTTATTTACTTATAATGTGAATATTATATTTATTATCAATTAAAATGATAATTAAATTAATAAAAAATATAATATAATAAATAATCAATATGTATATAAATATATATTATAATTGTTACAAGGATATTTAGATTTAAATAACAAAAAGTAAATGCTTTTTTTTTTTTATAATTATTATATAAATTAAAGAAAGCAAACAAAAAATTTTATTCTTTATTTTGTATTATTTATTATTATTCTTATTATTATTACTAATAATATTAGTTATAATTTTCATTTATTATATTATATTTTTTATAATTTAAATCATTAATAAATATAGTTTTTGTTATAGTTGTAAATACTTTTTTATATATTCCTTGTAAAGCAATAAGTAATATATAAAAAATAAAGAATATACATTTAATTTAAAAATTTTGGATGTTTTATCCAGGTACAATAATCACATTATTAACCTATTTTATTACGATTTGCAATATATCATCTTCTTATTTAGAAGAGTTATATTCTAGATACCGCATAAAATAAAATCAAGTGAAAAGTAATAACAAAAAAAAAATACTACATGAAATTCCTATTTAGAAATGCCTTTAAATTACTCATCTTATGAGTATTGTCCACATTCATTATATCCACATATTTTAATTTAGATAATATAAATTTATTTATTATATCTGAAATAAGTTTATATAAATTGATAATGTTATTAATAGTTTATTTTTTATGTTTAAATGTTAAATTAATACTTTTATTTGTATATCTAATAGAATTATTACCTGGTTTTATTTACATATTGAAATCAGCTTATATTATAAAAAATATTCACATGAACAACAAAAAATTTATATTAATGTCTCCAATGTTACTAAAATCATCAGCTAGTTCACGTTCAAGTTCAAGTTCAAGTGCTAGTTCTAATGCTAGTGATAGTTCTTCTTCTAATTTATCATTAGGTCGAAGTTCTACCGGTTCTAATGCTTCAGCACCTGACCTTACTCTAACAGAAGAACATAGTAGTTGATTGAATAGTTTTCTACCCGACATAGCACATGTTAATTTCTGAACCAAGACAGCGCAACAAAAACATCTTCAAAAACATGAAGCAGATACTTTAATTGATACTATGCAATACTTAAGTTCTCATCTTAAGTTATCTGACTTAGAACTTTTATTTCAGAATGATATGAAATTTAGTTCCGCCTTGTTCACTACAGATATATATTCTTCCTCTCTTTATGGGAAAACTCCATATAACTGATATGGCGCGTTTTAGTTTTTCTTTCTATATTACCACCACTTTGCTCATCTTAATTTTAAATTGCTGTAAAGAATTTAAAGTGGGTATTTAAAGTAGTCCACTTATTTTTATATACCTACTTTTGTATTCTTTACCCTATATTTTAACCCTCCCCTTACCCCGAAGGGGTAAGGGAGGGTAAGATGAGTGAGGAAGAGAAATTGTTTACAATTTCCATCGATGAATAAAGATGTTAAATATGTGCTATATTTTAATTTTACTTTGATAAACCTAACTTAGGAATAATAAAAATATCAAAAGCATTTTTTTTATGGTTTTTATAATTAATTACTTTTTTTCTGGTTTTTTCTTTTCTGATAATAAATTAAAAATAAAGCTCCATTATAGCTCTCCTACCCTTTTTCACCTCCCCTTAATTTAAAGGGGAAGGAGTCTTAGCTGCAGCTAATTTTTTCTTTTTTTTATTTTTATACATTTTAACCCCCTTTTTTTATTTCTTTTTACAAATATTTTTTACAATTTATTTATTATTACATTTTTAACCCCCTTTTTTTAATTATTTTCCAAATAATTTATTTATTATTACATTTTTATCCACCGTCCATTTTCTATTTTAAATATTTTTTTTAATTTATATTTTAATACTAAATACCAAATTAAAAAAGATACCAAATACAAAATTACAGTTACAAAATACAAAATACCAAATACAATCTTAAATTACTACTTTTCAAATTAAAGTCAACTAAATTTAATTACCACCTTAAATTTTATTTAATAATTTGTATTTATGTATTTATTTATTATAAATACCTACCCCTTCTCAATAACCCTCCCCTTATCCCAATAACAATAACAATAACAATAACAATAACAATAACAATAACAATAACAATAACAATAACAATAACAATAACAATAACAATAACCTAAACAATAACAATAACAATAACCTAAACAATAACAATAACAATAACCTAAACCCTTTGGTCCCTTTGGGAGGTTGGGTAAGGGGTCCACATGGCCCCTTGGGCCAAAGGGAGGGGTGGGACATAAAGTAAAATTGTAAATTTTTAAGCTTTCAATTTGCAATTTGCACGTTGCGCTCTCTAAATTTTAAACAAAAATTGTTAAATATACATTAATATTTATATATATGTTAACTAAGGCAATTTTTTAAATCCACTTAGTTTAAATAAAATCATTTTCATTAATATAGAAAAATTTGATGTTGTGAATAAATTACAATTACTTTGGTGGTATTTATTTTTATTATTATTATGCATTATTCAGTTTTTATTTTTTATTATTTATTATTGTTATTTATTATTCATTATTCATTATTCATTATTCATTATTCATTATTCATTATTCATTATTCATTAAAAGGAATTAAATTTAGAGGAAATTATTCAATTAATTTATTTGCTTATAAAGTAATGGGTTTAAATTAGGAGAAGGTTAAATTAAAATAGATATAAAAAGCAATTTATCAATATTTTATTTAAATTATAAAGTCAAATTAAAATATTTCTATTTTTACTTACATTCTTAAAATTAAAATATTTTACTTACATTCTTAACATTAAAATATTTTAGAAGTATTACTTTTTTTTTTTAAAAGAAGATATAAATTTAATCTATATTATTATTAGCCTAGGTTGCTTAGTGGTCAAAGCGCTAAACTGAAGATTTAGATATGTGAGTTCAATTCTCTCCCAAGGCAAAATATGATAATAATTTATTTATAACTTTTTTATTATATAATTTTATAAAATACTTGTTATAGTTTTATGGCCTTAATAAAAAAAAAAGGGATTTTATTATTGTCAATTTATTCCTAAAATAAATTTATTATTTAACTATATAATTTTGTAATAATCGAAGTGATTATGATTATGATTATGATTGTAATAAGATAATAAACAAAAATTATCTATTTGTTGTTTAGTGAATATATGAAACTAATATTACGATTTATTTCTAATAAAATAAAATATCATTAATGTTATAGTGTTCTTGTTCTTTTTTTTTTTTTATTGCCTAATTTAATTTAACCCTTCAATTTCAAGTTAATATATATTTAGGAAAATATCCTTTCTGTTAAGTTAATGAAAAGAGGAAGAATATAAGTTATACAAAATGGATAAAAAAGCAAAATTTGCAATTTTCCATCTATAAAGCTGGTAAGTAATAAATTTTATGATTAAAATAAAAAAAATATATACGTTTGTTTTTAGGTTACCTTAATTAATATAATGATTTTATTCTTGTAATGTAAAATTTTATTAAAAGAATTTGTTATAAAATATATAAATATATAAATATATACTAGATAGTGTATTTGATATTAGGATATTAAGTATAATTTTACAGTTATAAAAAATAAAAAGATTATAAATATAATAATCTTAAATATTTTGTTTATTTATTGTATTAAAAATTATATTTTTAAATATACTATAAAAAAGTATATACTTTTTATTTATTTATATAAAGCCGGAATAGTTTAATTGGTAAAACGAATTCCTTGTAAGATTTAAATATCGGTTCAATTCCGGTTACCGGCAAAATACTTATAAAATAAAAGTTATATAAAAATTTTATAACTGGTTAAATTAAGATTCTTTTTAATAATAATAATAATAATAATAATACTTATAATAAATAATAATAATGCTATAATCAAAATAATAAATATTAGTATAAGAATCTTTTTTTTTATTTATATTTGTATAATATTTAATTAAAAGAGAATATTATTAGAAATTAACTACAAAATTATAATTATTTTTTGTTTACATCTTACTTTATAAATATATATAAAATAATAAAATAAAAACGAAATATAAACAATACTATTTTTTTTTCCAGTATATAAAATTTTTTATGAGTTGTAGTTTAATGGAAAAACGTTATTTTTTGGTAATAATATTATCAGTTCGATTCTGGTCAACTCAGTTTTTTATAGTATAATTATAAGTCAAATTTTTAATTACCCTTATTTAGCCTTTCATCCAAAACAACGTTTACTCATATTTACATGAACTCTTTACAAACATTTAAACTTATAATAACTTTTTATGATTTAACTATAATAGTTAATAAAAGAAATATCAAATTAATATTAAATTAACTACTTGTTGTACTAATTTAGTAAATACTTCTATGTTAATGTATTTGTGCATGTTTAGATGTATGTGTATTTGCTTTAAATTTATATAATACCATTGAATGTTATTATTTAGGGTAAATTTTATTTTTACATTATGTAAAAATAAATATTTTATTCATACCTATACTAAAGAAAAAAAATAGAATAAAAAAAAAATATGTATTTAAATTTATTATTTATTTGCTATTATTCTAATTTATTATATAATTAAAAAAGGATAGTTAGTTAAAATTTCATATAATATGAAATTATATATAAAAAATAATCAATATGATATTTGTTTAGTTTTTATATTAAAAGAAGAATTATATATAAAATACATGTATTTTAATTAAAAATAAAAATACTTAACTTTTTAGTTAAAAATTTAAAGTCTTTAATTATAAATATAGTATACTATTTTGGTTTCGTATTCTATTATAATGGTATGTACTCTCATTTAATAATAAACTTACCATAGCTTAAAAAACTATGATCACTATTTATTTTTTAACATCAATAGGAGTTAGAAGAGATGAATAATTCATATATACTTTTTATTTAAAGCTTACCCTCCTTTTTTTATTATAATAAAATATTAAAATAAATATTTATATTGTTCTTAAATATAATGAAAAGTAAAAATTCAAATTATGATTTTTTTTACTTTTATAGAGGATGCAGAACTCGATTGGTAGAGTGCATTACTCTTAATAATGTGGTCTCAGTTCAAATCTGAGTGCATCCTATTTTGATGTTTATAAATAAATATACATATTAATAGATATATAAATAGACTATAATTTAAATTATAAATTAGGTTATATTTATTTTTTCTTTTTTTTCTAATTTTATTATTATTAATGGTTTATAAATATAATTTATTTTTTTTCAATATTTATTTTTCATTCACCTTCATACTTATCATAAACCCCTCCCTCCCTTTACCCCTCCTATTTGAGGAAGGCAACTTGGAGGGAGGGGTTAATATTACCCATTTTCTCTGTTAAAACAAAAAAATTTATAAATGAACATTATTTTAAGTTGCCTTTATTTTTAATAGGATACAAATTTAGTATTAGGATTATAATTTTTCTTTTTAGTAATAGTTTAATTTTTTTAATTTTAGTTTTATAGTTATATTAAATCAGGAATGATTTATAATAAAAAATGTATTATAAAAAATAGAAAAAATATTTTTTGCAATTACGTATGTAAATGCGTAATTGCACATATTTTTAATTAATTTTAATTTTTATATAAATCTTATTTTTGTTGATTATTATAAATGTATTATTGTATTGTATAAAATAGTAATATAAAACTATATTATGTTGTTAATATTATTTTAAATTATGTTTAATTATCTAAAAGTAGAAGCTGAATATAGAATATTAATTAATTTAACATAGATACTATTTTAATTAAATTCTATGATACATATTAGTTTTATTTATATTATTATGTTATACTTAATAATTATAAAAATAATTAATTATAAAAATAATAATTATAATAATTAAAATTAAAGTATCTACACTTAATATTTGTCAGCTATAAGATATTTAACACTTATATAAGAATAGTATCTCTTATACTTTATTATAATTAAATAAAGGAATAAAATAAAGGAATTTTATTATATATAAAAAAAAAATTGATATATATATTAATATATAATAAATAAACATTATATTGTCTAGAAAATAAAACGTATGTATATTATTAAATATAATGGAGTGTTAAATAATTAAATGAAGTATAAACCTTCTAGAGAGTTATAAATGAACAATTTTTATAGTTTTAACAAAAAAAGAAAAATTTGTTATAAAAATTAAATAAAAAGTTATAAAATAACTCACTTCATTTAATCAACTGCGACATTAACCTATAAAGTTAATCTATAAGTATATTAATTTATACACACAAATTAAACTATTACAAAAAAAAATGAATAAAAACCTAAACCAATTAAAATGAGATTATAAATATAAAGGTATAAATATAACTATAAATGATAAAAAAAAAATGGTTAAATTATTTAATGATAAATATATTCAATTTTTAAGTAGAATTAAAGGTACATCTATAAATAGTAAAGATGATTTAATTATTGTATTAAATAGAAAACCAAGATCATTTCTAAAAAGATTAAATAGTTTGATAACACAATTTAAACATTATGATAAACAATTGACTAAAAATTTATCATTAAAAATAATTCACCCTAAAAATATTGTAACAGTAACAAAAAAATCTTCAAAATCTTTAAATGAATCCTTAACACTCAAACCAATGAATAAAAATAATAATAATAATAAGGTGAATGCTAATTTAATATTAGAAAAACATTCTTCAGATGTAAGTTCAAGTATTTTATCTAATTCTTTAATGGATGTATCTAAACTTAATACTTCTAAATTAATCAATCCTAAATTAAATATACTAACTAATAAAATAAATACATTAAAAAAATCATTAAATACTAATGAATTAGTATTACCATTAAATCTTTTAAATCCATTATTAAAAATTAAAAATAATGCTAAATACAAATTAGAATCATTCAACATATTTAAAAATTTTAACAAATCTAATTTATATAATTCTTATATTTCTAAGAATAGCCAAGCTCTTATAAAAAAAGATATTGAAACAACAGATTTAAATCCTGAATTATATAATAGACTTAAAATATTTAATTTTTGAGATTTATTAACAAAAACAGATTTAAATGATAAAATTTCATTTGAAACCTATTTAAAAATAAATAGAGGAATGAATAAATCATATACTAATTTTGGAATAGGGTCAAAATTATTAGAAAAAAAAATAATTAAATTAAGAAATTTAATTAAGAATTATAATGATAAAAATATAAATAGTTTAACATTAACAAAATACTTTCAATTAATAACTTCTTATAAATCTGTAAATGCTTTTCAGCAAAATATTCAATATAATTTTAATAGACATTATAAATATAATAATATAAAAATACAAAGTATATTTACATTACTAGAATGTGCTTTTAGAGCAATGTCTTGTTTTATAAGTAAACCTGTATTTATGGAAACACCTGATAATTTAATTATAAATTTATTCTATTTTTTTGTTCCAGGTAAAGTTAAAAAAGTAAATAGATTAAAAAAAAGTTATATAGTAACATCATATAAAGGTATTACTATACCAAGTAATAATAAATTTAATGTTAAAAAAAATAAAAATAGAAATAAAAATAAAAAAATTAATCCATTTAAATACTTTTTAAATCCTAATAATATATATAAATTAGAAATATTATGTAATATTTTAAGTAAAATATTTAATAAAAAAATTCAACTTGATTTAACTCCATTAAAAGCACCATTTTTTGATGATAATATTTTAGTTAAAGCAATTGCAATTTTGAGTAAAAGAATTCCAGTAAGAAGTATTTTTAATTTAATTTATAGAAGAACTATACTATATTCTAAAAATAAAGCAGATTTAGCATACAAATATTCAATTACAAAATCTTTCCTTGCAGGTATTAAAATTAAAATTGGTGGAAGATTAATGACACAAAGAGTTATTCCTAAAAAATCATCTAGAGTATTTCAAAGAGGAGCTATTGCAAAAGGAAAAGTAACATATGTAGATTGATCAAGAGTTAACCTTAAAAATAAAAGAGGTGCTCACAGTATAACAGTTACAATGAGTCATGTAATTTAAACTTATTTTATTTTATAATTTTACTAAATATATTTACAAAAATAAATATAAAAAAAAAATTTTTTTATTTCAATTATATATACAAAATTAGCCTTACCTCCATTTTCAATTTTCCTTGCTTTAAATGAAAAGAGTGAGTAAAAAAGGGATAGTGACTTCCAAGTTTCGTTTCAGTTTATCTGTTTACAAACCCAATTAAATTACTCCTACTTCGTTACCATACCCCAAACCTCGAAGAGGAGAGGAGGGTAACTTAAAAAAAAAATATCTCCTTCATCCTAGTTGCAATATCTCCCTCTAATGTTTAGTAGTCTCACCTAAGGGAAAGAGGAGGGAGATAAGCAAAATGGAGTGATCCTTTACCCCATACCCCAAAGGGGAGGGTAGGGAGGGTGGAGCATTCAATTTTACTGTATAAAAAAGAGTATGAGTGAGAACATCCAGTTTTTCTAAATTTAAATTTCTGTAAAAAATAGTTGAAGGAGGGGTAAGGGTAAGAATGATGATAATAATTTGGAAAGTTACATAACCCTCCTTCAACTATATAGTTGAAGGAGGGTTTGGGTTATAAACTTAATATCGAATAATGTTAAGCGGGTTTTAGGGTTAAGGAGGGGAGGGTTAGGCTAAGGTTATGTTAAACTCAATATATAATAAATGAAATACACATTTTTATATTTTTATTTTTTAAATTTGTTATTTATTAACCCGTTTCTTTATTTTTAATTTTTATACTTATCCTATATATTTCGATGCCGTCTTATAAACTTATTAGACTCTTATAACTTTAGAGAACTACGCTCTAGTTACTAGATAAAGCATCCTTTTATTTTCATAGCAACTTTTAATAAATGCTCTGCTATAGACAATAGTTAATTAGAATAAATTTAATTTATTCGCACTGAATGTTATTAATAATTTAATAATCAAAAAATTATATTAACTCAGTTATTCATGGTTAAATCCCTCAATTGCAATTTATTTAAAACTTTATTAAATATGTCAATTGATTTTTGCCTTTAGTCGTATTTATATTTAAAAAATAAATTTAAATATTTAAATATTTGATAACTCTATAATAATTGTTATTTAATTTTTTTTTTATAATTTAATTTAATAATTAATTAGATCTTTTATATTTAAAATTATAAATTTGTAAATATTGTTTAAATTTAAGTTAATCGAGCTATTTAACGCAGGCTATTATATATTAAAATTTAATTAAATTATGACTAACTTATTTATCGATTTATTAGCGTGAGGTACTATTTTGTCTAGTGTATTAGTTATTGTTTCATCAAATCCTGTTATAGCTGTAATTTTTCTAATTGCTGTTTTTTGTAATGCAGCAGGATTCTTAATTTTATTAGGTGTAGGTTTTATAGGTATATCTTATATTATTTTGTATGTTGGAGCTATTACTGTACTATTCCTTTTTGTTATTATGATGTTTAATATCAAATTATCAGATATTGTAAATACTCAAGCACAAATTAATGCAAATATGTCATTTGTTCTTGCAATTACAGGATTATTTATTTATGAAATGAAATGAATTTTACCTTTTGCAGTTCAGGATGTATCAGGTTTACCTACTTTATTCTTACATCAAACTAATAAAATATTATTAAGTTCTAATACTACTATAATAAATAATGTTTTTAATACTTTAAATCCTAATACAGCTGACACTTCATTTACTAGCTTCTTGCAAATTGAAACACTTGGTGAAGGACTTTATACTTATGGAGCACCTTTACTAATAAGTTGTAGTATGATTTTACTATTGGCTATGATAGCACCCATATTTATTTCCGGAAGATTTAAACATAACTAATACGATTCATTATTCACATAAAAAAAAAAAGTAATTTGAAAATCAATTAATAACATTAAATATATCATAAACTATAAATATGTATATTTATTGAAATTGTTATGCACATGCACATTTAAATCTTAATTTATTGTATTTTAGTTGTAATATTTTATTTAAATAAACATATTTATAAATTATACTTAAACTATCATACTATTTATTTTATTATACTACTTTAATTTATAATAAATATTAATTATTTATAAAAACAAATTTGCCTTATAAATAAAATAATTAAATTGAATCATTATTATATAATTATAGGAAATAAAAAAAAAAATATATCTTAAAATCATTTAATCAATTCAAAATAAGTTAATTTGAATATTAAAATATAATAGAATATAAGATTAGATGTGGTTTTATTTAAAAATAAAAAAGAATAATTTATAAATTGAGAGTTTATAATTATAATAAACGAAACTTTATTTTATATATTAATAAATCTAAAAATATTTAACTTATAGTTAAAATTAAAACTTTTTATTTAATTTTTAAATAAAAAATTATAAATATCTAAATTATTATACTATATTAATTATAGTTATTTAATAACTCCCCTTTTGTTAAAAATTTGATTCCTTTCTTTCTAATCAATAGACCATTTATACTATATTTTATAATTATTCCACCTCCATCCCAAAACTTTTCCCCTTTAAAATAAGGGGCCCCTTCTACCCAAAGGGAGGAGAAGTTACCCTCCCTTTGGGTAGAGGGAGGGAAGTTAAAATAAAATTAAAGTTCCTTCCAATTTGAAGTAGCTGTATATTTTAAATTCAAAATGGTAATTTGAATTGGGACAAAGGGTATGTTTATATAAAATTTATTTTACCACTCTTTTCATTAATCATTATTTATTATTTATTATTCATTATTCATTATTCATTATTCATTATTCATTATTCATTATTTATTAACAGATAATCAAGTTATCTAAATAAACTAACTCTTAATAGTAACATACATTTAGATCAAAGTGGAAGCGTATAAATAGATAATATTTACACCCTCTTCAATTTAGTATAACACATTAAATTAAGGGTGAGCTAGTAAAAAATTATGACCATGCTCTTTTGTTTTTTATTTAACTAAAGTTTTATTTTTAAAGATATTTATAGAGAGAAACAAACATAAAGAAAGGAATTTTTAGGATGATAGAGTATAATTTACTTCATCTTTTTAATATTTACTTAATCATTTAAACCAAATTAAATAATTATAATTTTATATTCTAAAATAATAATTTATATAAAATAAATGGGGTGTTTTATTAAAAGTTAAGATTAAGTTAATAGTAAAAAATAAAAAGGAATTTTTTTTTTAACTCAAAATAAGTAGGATTATTAACAACTTTGTTTGTTTTTATTAGATTTTATACACTAATATAATAGTGTATAGATAAAGATATATAAAACAATATTAAAAGGATAAAATACTGTTAATTAACAAAATAAAGGTAAGATATAACAAAAAAATATAGTTAAATAAAAAGAAAATAACTAATACACATAAAATTAAAACATGTTAAATATGCTAATACTTGTTCCTATTATAGGTTCTTTATTATTAATACCTTTTAATGAAAATTCTTATGTTAGTCAATTAAAAATGAAAAAAATAGCTATTGCAACTTCTTTAATTAATTTTATAATTTCAATTATTTTATGAATTCATTTTGATTCTAGTTCTACTCATTATCAATTTGTTTCTGAATTTAGTCAATTAAGTTTTTGTGATTTTTATTTGGGAGTTGACGGTGTTTCACTCTATTTTGTGTTACTTACAACATTTATAACACCTATCGCTTTATTATCAAATTATAATAATGTAAATAAAAATGTTAAATATTTCTTAATTTCTTTTCTATTGTTAGAAACACTACAAATATTAACTTTTGTTGCATTAGATTTATTATTATTTTATATATTTTTTGAAAGTGTTTTACCTATATTATTTATTATAATAATAGTTTACGGGTCAGGTAAAAATAAAACTAGATCTGCTTTATTATTATTTTTATATACTTTATTAGGTAGTCTGCCTATGTTACTATCTATTTTAAGTATTAAAAGTATAGTTGGTTCAACAGATTTTTTATTAATTTCTTTATTAGACATTAATTTGGATGCTCAAAAAATATTATGATTAGGTTTCTTCATAGCTTTTGCCATTAAAACTCCTCTATGACCTGTTTCATTATGATTACCTAAAGCCCACAGTGATTCTGTACTAGCAGGTTCTATTATTTTAGCTGGTACAATACTGAAGTTAGCTAGTTACGGAATGATAAGAATTTTAATTACTTTCTTACCTGATGCTAGTCATTACTTTAGTCCTCTGGTACAAACTATTGCTATAATTACAATTATTTATGCCAGTTTAGCTACAATAATACAACAAGATACTAAACAATTGATTGCATACTCCTCAATTTGTCATATGTCTATAGCAGTTTTAGGTATATTCTCTAATACTATAATAGGTATCGAAGGTGCTATTTTATTATCAATAGCTCATGGTTTCGTGTCTCCTGCTCTATTCATCTGTGTAGGAGGTATTATCTATGATAGAACAGGTACAAGACTTATTAAATATATTAAAGGATTAGCTATTTATATGCCTATATTTACTATATTATTTTTTGTTTTTAGTTTAGCAAATATGGCTACTCCATTAACTCTTAATTTTGTCGGTGAACAAATGAGTTTAATAGGGATATGACAAGAAAATCCTATTATAGCAGTATTAGGTGGTACAGGTATTGTTTTAAGTGCTTGTTACACAATATATTTATATAATAGACTTTCATATGGAAATTATTCACCACATTTAAAACCATTAAAAGATATATCAAGAATAGAATTTATTAGTCTAATATCTTTATTATTACCAACATTAGCTTTAGGAATTTATCCTAATGTAATTTTAGATACACTGCACGTATCAATTACTCAATTATTATATACAATTTAATTCAATTAACCCCTTTAACCATACAAACATGAACTTAAAAAAAAGATAATAAATATATCTAAACATTAAAATATGTTATTTATTTATTAATTAATGAACATTATCAATTAGTTCCTCACACCCTCATTTTCACTTTTCACCATGAACCCTTAATCTAATCCTCATTCTCAAATTTAAAAATATAAATTACCCTCTTTCTTTACAAAAATAAAACAATTAAATTAAGAGAGTTAAATTTACTCTCCCTTCTCCATACCAAAGAGGTGAGGGACCCTCTCCCCAAAGGGAGGGAGGGGTTTGTTAAAATTCAAAAATGATACAAAATTCAAAGTTTTTACCTTTGCTTAAGAGCCATTTCAATGGCCATTGAGAGTAATTTTATCTCTGTTAAGTTTGTACAGATGTAAAGCTTAAAATATGTAAAGCTGTAAAGTATGTAATTTATATAAAATAAGAATGAGTTAGTTACCCCACCCTTTACAACTCTACTACATTTGCACAAAAGTAGGTGAGGGTAAGGGAGCCTTATTGGTAGGTGATAAATTATCAATTTATATTTGATATAGCTAAATATTACAAAAAAAATAACTTTTAACCCCTTTTCATTTTTATAACTTTTAAACAGCATAAATAATACATATTATACGTCCTATTTATTTTAGTTCATAAAGATTTATATTATTACTATACTACACTAAACTAAAATTAAAATAAATTTTTGTTACTCTGATTTAAACATATTTTTATCTTTATTATTGATTATTAATTTATAGATATACAAAAGCAAATATAAATTTTATAATAAATTAATGTATAATATTAATATTATACATAAATTTAGTTAATAAAATAATAAGAGTGAAAATTTAGAATAAGATAAGTGATTATATAAGAAGTATTAGATAAAAATTAAACAAAAATAAAAAGACTAAAAATTAAAAATAAAGAGCATAGTATAATTGGTTAGTATTAAGATCTCCAAAATCTTCAGTAGGTGTTCAAGTCACCTTGCTCTTGAATATATTTAATTTACTGTTTATTGTGTTTTTAAACAATCTAATTTAAAAAAATTTTTTAAATAATAATAAACTATTTAGTTTATTGTAATAAATAAAAAGATACTGAACATTTTAAGATCGATTAAAAAAAGAGATCAAACATATTTATATTATAAAAATTAAAAAAATTTTAATAGTTATTTTAGTTCCTTTTCTTTTTTTTAATAAAAGAGTAAATTATTAAAAATAAAATATAATTTGGGCCCTTAGCTTAATTGGTAGAGTACCTAATTGTCAATTAGGGTTGTCCCAGTTCGAATCTGGCAGGGCTCGTTACCAATAAAAAAATTTATAAAGTATAATGATATAATATATTTAACTTTAAATAAAATAATTATAGTTATTATTTTAATTTTAGAATTAATATGTTAATATTTTAATATGTTAATTAGATTTTTATATTTTATAGTTTAAATATTTATTATTTTATAAATTATAAAAGAAGTATTTATTTAAATAAATTAATCATTGAAATAAAAATTTTCAAATATAAAAACTTAAATTTTATAAAAGCGAGATGGTGTAAAGGTTGCACAATAGGCTCATGATCTATTTGGTAAGGTTCAATTCCTTAACTCGCTAATCTTAATTTATTAATATAATTTAATAATCTTATTAGTTTAATATTATATTTATTATTTATAAATAAAGTTAAACAAAAAAAGGGAGTTAGTAAATGGTCAAAATTCAGATTAAATTTTTAATAATAGTTAAATATTATTCATCATATCTAAAATAAATAAGGTTCGAATCCTTTACTCTCTAAAATGTTATAATAAATACAAAACAAATATATTACATAAACTAGCATTATATGTGCATGTATTACCTACAAACATTTGGGTATTTTTGCTTTGAACATTATAGAATTAATTATATTATTTAACTTTTTGTTTTGGAGTAGTTTTTGGTATTGAATAAACTTAATACATCATTCATTAAAAGAGGAATTAAATTATAGGAATATAATAATATAATTTGCATTATTAAACAAAAGGTTCGAATCCTTTATTTCCAAGATACATTTTTATTAATATTAAAATTACAAAAGAAGTAGAATTGCAAACCATACACAGATGAGTCTTAGGATGCCTCAGATAACGTTATCTAATTTTAGAGAACAAATTTATCTATAACATTAATGCATCTTATAATATATTATATCCATTAAGTTTATAGAAAGATATAACGTTAAAGTATTATAATTATAAATGTTTATACTATTTATAACATAATCAGGTATTATTCTCTATTTATAATTATGAATAGACCTCACAAGATAGCACATCTACATAACACAACAAATAAATTGTGTCATTGAAGTAAATCTAATGAAGTTACTTACTTCACATGAAAGTAACATACTAAAGTCTAATGGAAACATGCCATAGATAAATAAATAAAGATTAAGTAAACTAAGACTGATTGTAAACAAAAAAAAAACAAAACATGTTTAATTTATTTTCTATATTTAATACTATATTAAAATGGGTAGGAAATTTATATCGGGAGGGTCGGTTGGTGAAATATATCTTTATTAATATTACTATATTTATTTTTTATAGGATGTATTTCTTATTATTATTATTTTTATTTAGAATTTAATTTGGGAGATGTTGTGAGCCTTGAAGTGGTTTCTTTTTATATGTCTTTTATTGTGTCTTTTTTAATCTCTAGTTTTGTGTTTGATAAATTTAAATATTCTGATATTTTAATTATTAGATGATTACAAAAATTTGTTTTTTTAACTATATTTTTAATTCTTTTTATTTTTATTTTTATATTTCTATCTTTATATTTTGGGTTAGAGTTTGTAATTAAAATTAACCATGTTCAAGATAATAATCCTGATATATCTAGTATACCTAGTTCTGATCCTTTTAGTATTAATAGTCCTAATGAATATGGTATGTTTGGTAGTCCATTAGAGGATTTATTTTTTTATAGTTTTCTTTCAAATGTATTTATTTTTATTTTTATTTTAGTAATTTTGTTATTAATAAAAATTTTTAATAGATTTTATTAAAATCTAATTTAAATTTATTATTATCATTATTTGATAAATATATGAGTAATAAATTTAATTTATTATTTAAGAGATATGTTAATTATAGTAATGTTTATAGTGATAGAAATTTATTAATAATGTTTATATTCATTAGTATTGTTTTAATACTTATTATTATACTAAATATTATAGTAAGTGCAGAATTATTTGTTAATAATAATAAATATATTGAAGTTTATAATTATATACATAATAAAAATAATATATTATTATTTTTTATATCTCTATATAATAAAAATATATTAGTTATAAATTGTTTTGATAATAAAAATAAAAATAATAAAAATAAAAGTCCAAATTGGAAAAAAATACTATTGAAAATCATTATTACTATAAGAATTATTATTTATGCATTAAAAATTGAAACAATATTATATTATTCTTCTTTTTTTTAATATATTATTTAAAAGTTTTATGATTATTAACTCTTTTTAGTGTGATTATATATTTTTATTATACCTATTTTTATATATATTATTTATGAACAATAAACATATAGTCATACCATACTATATACCAAGCTTTATTCAAAATTGGTTAGAAGAGATACAGATAATAAGTAGATGTAAAGAATCACAAAAAGTGATAAACAATCTTTAATATGACATTCTTTTATGGGTGTAATTCTTTTTATATGTTTATTATTTTTCTATAAATAAACAAATAAATAAATATTAAATTATATATATATAAAAATAAATATATAAATATTTACTTATAACCCCTTTTTTTTTTAGCTATATTTTTATAGTTAAATTGATATAAATTATTTTTTTTTTTCTATCTTAATTTTTTTTTTATGTTAATGACTTTAACATAATAAATAAGAAAGAATTAAATATTATATAAATTACTTTTAATAGTAAAACACAAATAAAATCTTATTATATTTTAAATAATTGCTTCATCAAACAAAAAAAATATAACATTTAACCCCCTGTTTTTTAGAATTCAAAATAATATTAAAAATTATAACATAATAATACATAACATTATATTATTATAATTGTGTTAAAGTAACATTTTACTTTCATATTTAATTATATTATTATTATATTAAAAATATAATTTTTAGTTGATAATTTAATTATAAAAAAATTAATTTTTATTTTAACGTTAAAAGAGAGTTAAGATATCTAATACTGGAATTTATTCTATATTCAAAATGACTCATATTAAACTTTCATAGAGATAGCTAATTTTTTACATCTTTAATAATATAATGTTATGTAATATTATTTGATTATTTTAAGTAAAAATATTATGAGTAAATAAAATAAATACATAAAAATAAACATTTTAAATAGTTTAAATTTAGTTCAGGTTCAAGGTTAAGTTATATTATGCATTAAAGTATAACTAAATTATATATATCTTATGAACAAAATAATTTGTGGTAAATCATAAAAAAAGAAAATGTTAACTTTTAAAAAAATATATATATCTGATATTATTTATTTTTTTTTTATATATTATAAATATATCTAACACTTTAGTAATGTTTAATATTTATTTATATTTAAATAGTTTTAATAACAACCTATATATTACCTATTAATTTTTAGATCTAATTCAGTAAATATTTTTAAATTATTATAAACATAATTTATTATATTTTTTGTACATAATTTGTCCTATAGATAAACTAACTCTACTTAATATTTAAATATAAATTGATTTTTTAAAATTACCAAAACCTAAAAAAAAACTGTTCATTAATTTTAATTAATAAATATAACTGTATATAATAATAAGTATTTAATGTAAATAAAAAAAATAAACTAATAATATATTATATTTTAAATTAACAAACACAATGTACTTAGCTTACTATTTAAACATATAAAGTTAACAAAACTATAGTTAAATATTATTAATATCTATTATATCAAGTTTCATTTAATGTAACAAATTTAGCATACCAATAAAAATGAGTAAAATAAATAAATTAGCTTAGTTAAAAATATACATCATTCTATTTATTATTTTTAAAATAGTTAAATTATGTAATAATAAAAAAAAAAAAGCTGATATAGTTTAAATGGGTTAAAACATACCACTCATGACGGTAAAAAAAAGGTTCGAATCCCTTTATCGGCTTAAAAAAGGGATATAATCCTCTCCCCTTCGGGGTAAATAATAAAAAATTTTTTTTGTATAAGTAGAAAGTTTAACATTATTATTTTTATTATAATAAATATAATATAAAAAAGAAGGTAAAAAAAAAATAAATCAATTAAATAAAAGTAATGTTAATAAAAAATTAGTAACTAAATTATTTTTTAATTAAACTAAAAATTATTTTGTTGTATTAAATTAAATTGCGATTTTACATACTATAACGATATATTCTAAAAATGTTAATAATATTAATAAAAAATATTATAATTTTACTATTTGTTTATATAAATTAGCTTCAACTAAACATCGCTTTTCTTGATATAATGTCTGAAAAGTTAATCTTCCTTTCGGTTCAGTAATATGATTAAATTTTAACTAATTAAGCAAATTTGACCTCATTTAACCAACTATCTTACCACAGAATTACTTACCCCAAAGGGAGGGGTAAGGTAAGTAATTTATAAAAAGAAAAAAGGGAACCAATTACCTCCTTATTGTTATAAACAAAAAAAAAATAACGTAGACATATTTATATTAAAATTGTTAAGTATAAAAAAGGGTAAAATCAGAGAATTGAACTCTGAACCACGTTGCCACAAAACGTCATTTTACCAATTAAACTAATCTTACCTCTTTTAATGCAGGAAGGTAGATATAATTTAAATTCATAAATTTTTAATATTTATAATAGTTTTGATACTATTATTAAAAAGAAATATGATAATATTCATAATACTGAAGGTCAATAAAATATTAGTGATACTATTAATTATTTAAATAAAGTAAAATTTCAAATAATTATAGATGTTTTAAATATAATATTCAATAAATGATCTAATGTAGATACTAAATTATTTAATTAATTAAATTAAATAGTATGAAAGAAATTAATGATAATAAGACACAATATGAAAAAAGATTAGTTATTTCACATAACAGTAAATATTGAAATTATAAAAATGCAATGCATTAAATATTGCTATGTTATTTAGAAATACAGAATTTAATATGCATACTTTTGCTCATTTTAACCTTACCCTCCCTTTACCCCTAAGGGGAGGGGTAAGTAATTCTGAGGTAAGGGTTGGGGAACAACAAATTTTCTATTAATAAATGAATATTTATGTTGTCTATTCTGTTTGATATTACTTACTACAAAACCCTCTTCGTTAGGTCAGGAAGCTTGTCCCATTTGTTGATTGATATTACTTCCTTCGTGGTTCAGAGTTTGTGATGGATTAATCGAATCATTAAATATATAAAATAGATCTATAATTGAATTTTCGATTTTGATAATTAAATTGATAAATGATGGACTAGTTTTAATAACATTGATTATTAAGATAATAAAAACACCAGTAATGATAAATAATATAGAATTAAATTTACATGAATGAATTTGTTGGATAAGTGCAGCAATTGGAGCCAAGTTAATATTCATTACTTTAAATTCATAGATCATTCTTAGGAATCTACTATTCTTAATATTATTATTTTTATTAATAGATAATTCTTTAAAATGTATAAATAATAAATAGATAGAATAAAAAATAGCTAAAATAGAATATATTATAAGGTTAAACGTATAATAAAAAGATACAAAAAAAAATATAACTATAAGACAACCGAAACCTAAACATAATAATGTAAAAAATCAAGGTAATCTATTATTAATAATTATTCAAGGTTTAGACCAAACATGTTTAAAACCTTTATGTGTTAAAGATCTAACCCCTAATCACACCAATAGATCATGAATTAAAAATGATAAAATTAATAAAGGTTTATTTTTAAATGAATAAATAAGATCTGTAAACCATCAATCATTAATAAAATCAATAATAAATATTGATAGATAGGATTTTGCATCCTTAAAATCTAAATGATAACCGTTATTTAAGAATTTGCTGATGTCAGAAATCAATGAAGTTGACATATGTATTGAATTCCAATTAAAAATCATAGCATAAATTGTTCATATTACATTCAATAATAATAAATCATAAACAATTCATTTAATGGTTAATATAAAACCAAATCCTGCTAATAAATAGCAACCAAATAAAATTAAACATAAAGACAATAAATATATATAATATATTCCGATATTATTTCTATTTCTATTTTTTATATTTGTAAATGTTAATAAGAATTGATTTGGTAAAAAAATAATGAATATTAAATGCACAGTAAACAATGCTATATAAAGTATAAAAAGTCTAAATAGTATAAAAATCATAAAATGAATCTTGTTAAATCATAAGCCAGATAATTTCATAAAAATTGTATTTGTATTTGTAGTATTATTTTTTATATTATTAATTTGTTAACCTCAATTTTATCTTTAGTTTTTTGGTCCACCTTGGTATTATTTTATTGTCATATATTCCTTTTTACATTAAACGGGTTACTAGCCCATCTTCCTGTGAAACTCCGGCTAAGGATTTACTAGAAGTTCATACAATAAGAAGACACATAATACCTCAATAGCAGGGCAAAGGCTAGCTCCAGGCTACGCTGATGACCCAGTTACCTCCTCCAAGTTGCCTCCAATTTGCCTTACCCCTCCCTTTGGGTTATGGGTTATGGGTTATGGGTTATGGGTTATGGGTTATGGGTTATGGGTTATGGGTTATGGGTTATGGGTAAGGGGAGGGGTGGGGAGGCAATTAGAGTGGAGAGAAATCTAACGCAGATCTACACCATTTTAAATAAGAATTATCTATTCTTAATTGAAGCAGAATGAATACACTAAAGAAAAATAGAATATGAGACATCAAGAATGGAAAGCAATCCGTCCCATCATTTTAACCATCCTCTAAATGACCTATGGTAATTAATCAGCGATTAATAGCTAGTAATCCCTACAACTTCCACTGTTTAACATGCAGTTACTATTAACCCATCATAACTATTCTTCCACTTATTCGAATAGGCGTTACATCCATCTCTTATACTCCCTTTTTATTTAGGGAGGGTTATTTGGAGGGAGGAATGAAATAATAAAATAAAGTAATGTATATATTCATATACAGATAGTGCAATATTAACACATAAATTACCTTATTATTTTGTTGGAGATGATAAAGGAAAAATTAAATTATTAAATAAAATAGAATTAAAGAGGGTGTATTTGCATTTATTAACGATAAAGATAAGTAAATTATTAAAGAAAGTGGTGAAGATAAACATAAACTAACATTTAAATATTTTCTTAATATTAGTCAAGGTCAGTTTGAATAAACATATAGAAATCATTTATAACAAGTTAAAATAAATTAAATATAAAATAGTAAAGATAACAATTAAAAAGGACACAATAAATTGTGTGTGTTATATTGTATATATAATATAAAGTGTATATAAAATTATATAAGATATTATATAAAAATACAAATATAAAAATAATAAAAATATAAATATAATAATATAAAAATAAATAATAAAATTTTAAAAGAGGTAATAAATATTGCATTAAGCAAATATAATACAACAATATAATAATCTAAAAATTGTTTAAAAACATAAGAATTTAATTTTGGTTCCGATTGAACGTTGTTCAGTAGTTTTAAGACATGCAAATCGTTGTTTTTGAAGGTAATAAATTAAATGGTTAGTTTATTATTATTAAAAAATAAGGTGTAGAGGTGAGGAAAGTAAATTGTATACCCTATAGTCTTCTTAAATAGGAGATAATTATATATTCATTTATAATGTGTATAATATTAACAAATTAATATTTGATCATTATAATTTGTATTAACTCACGTTACATAAGATCTACTAACCTAATCTGAGGTAGATAAAGTGTGACAATTATGATAAAAAAAGAAAAAGAATTAAACTATCTTTGATATATTATATATATACATCAAAAATAGAGACCTTAAAGTTGTAGTTAGAATAGCACTGGTCAAACGCTTTAGTACTATGACCTCTACTTGTTTTTAATTTAATAATTAAAGATGGGTTTAGGGTGGGAAGAGCAACTATTCTAACCGAACTATTCTTTTTCAACAAGAAATGAGGTATAATGCAAATGCGCTATTTTTGCCATAAAGAAAATATTTCGCTATAGGATTTTATTTACGTCTATTATGGTAGTTGGTGGGATTAAAAGCTTACCAAGCCTACGATGGATAGCCAAGTTTGTAAGAACATATGGCCACACTGGGAATGAAATAACCAGGTAGAATTATCTGCCAGCAGTCAAGAATATTAGTCAATGCTCGAAAGAGTGAACTAGCTAACTGAAATCGAAGGTGTGTTGCCTTCGATAAAATAAAGTAAAATCATGATTTCTTTATCAAAAGTGTTGTCAAAACCTGTCATGTGTTTTGGGAAAACACTGTTATGGGTGAAACTATCAAACTCCGGGGACTCCCTAAAGTTTATGGTACCAAGCTATAGTCGAAAGGCTATAAGTGGCCAGAATAATTACCTGGGTATGGTAACAAGCCATAAGATGAGTGAAAACGAAATGGGTTATCGCGGATCTAAATCAGAATTTCTAAACCTAAAAACAAAAGAAATTTCTGTAAAAGAGCAACGAGTAGACGGTAGTTGAGGTTTAATAAAAAGTAATAGTGCTACTATTTCTAATGTTAAATCTTTAAGGTGTACTCTAACGGGTTTCGAAAGAAACTATCCAGTCAAAATCCCTTCTAAACAATTAAAAAGATTATTTTTTTCTACAGTTAGCAAAGTTAACAATAAACTGAATCCTTATTTTGTATCTGGATTTGCCGACGCTGAATCAACTTTTTGTACTACAATTTATAAAGATAAAAAATTAAAAACTGGTTGGCGTGTAAGATCTTTTTTTGAAATTAAATTAAATCAACGAGATAGTTTTTTATTATATCAGTTACAACAATTTTTTGGTGGCATAGGTACATTTAGTATAGATAAGAAAGCTAATGCGTTAAAGTATTCAGTAGATAGTTTTAAAGATTTAACAACTATTATACTTCCTCATTTTAAAAAATATCCATTACTAACTCAAAAAGCTGCTGATTTTATATTATTTGAACAAATAGTTGAACTAATGAGCAAAGGTGCTCATCTTAATATTAATGGTCTACAACAAATTATTAATATTAAAGCATCTATTAATTTAGGTATTTCTGATATTGTTAAATCAGAGTTTAGTAATATTAATCCAGTAGAAAGACCTCTTATTCAAACTACAAATATACCCGATCCAAATTGGGTTGCGGGATTTGTAAGTGGTGAGGGTAATTTTGATGCTGGAATTAGAAAGAAAAACACTAAAATTGGTTATCAAGTATATTTAAGATTTAGAATTACACAACACACAAGAGATACCCAATTAATGGAGCTATTAATTAAATATTTAGGGGCAGGTAGACTTGAAAAACATTCAAGAAAACCTGTTGTAAATTTAGTAATAGGTAATTTTTCAGACTTAACTCAAATAATCATAACATTCTTTAACCAATATCCTATTTTGGGTATTAAATACTTAGATTATCTAGATTGGTGTAAAATTGCTAATTTAATAAAATTAGGTTCTCATTTGAAACAGGAAGGCTTGGAAGAGATTCGAGAAATTGAAATTGGAATGAATCGAGGTAGAAAAGAATAAAATTTAATTGCATGATAAATTTGATGACCGTGGGTGCCAGAAGACTCGGTAAGACCAGAGACGCGAACGTTAATCATCTTAAACAGGCGTAAAGAATTCGCAGGCATCTTTGGAAGCTTAAAATTTTTAATAGTGTATGTATATAATAACGAAATATAAATATATTATATATATCAAAAAGATTAGGGGAGTCGAAGATAGAATCTAAGAGAAGATGTAACAATACTGAATGTAGGGTTAAAATCCGTAGATATTCGGTGGAGTTCCAATGGCGCAGGCTATTCATCTATTTAAAGATTGACGCTGAGGAGTGAAGGTGTGGAGAACGAAAGAGATTTGAGACCTCATTAGCCCACACAGTAAACGATGTATGGTAGTCTGTCAGTAATTATTTATTGGTGGCGAAGTTAACGCATTTACCATACCGCCTTGCGAGTACGACTGCAAAGTTGAAATCTAAAAAATTAGTCGCTCTCGAAGCAAACGAAGTGAAGCATGTTATTTAATACGATAACCCGCGTAAAACCTTACCAGGACTTGTATTACTAAAATAGAAACAGTGTAAATAATTATAATTATTTGCTATAAAAAGTAACAGGTGTTGCATGGCTGTCGTCAGTTCGTATCGTGAGAAGTTAGATTAATTTCGCTAACGGACATAATCCCTGACGTTAATTTATACTTAACGTATTAGTAGTTTTGATAGAAATCTACTTGGGGCTAAGACAAGTCGTTATGGCCCTCATGTCCTGGGCTATAGACGTGCCACATAAATTTTAACAAAGTGATGCGAGACCGGTCCAATATTATAATTTAAATTATAACGGACAGAAGGAGGAGCTAATCATTAAAAAAAATTTGGATATTAAAAAGCGGATTGTCACCTGAAACTCGGTGGCATGAAGATGGAATTTCGAGTAATCGTTGATCAGCATCGCAACGGTGAAGCAAGCATTCGTGATGAACTAACTGTCTGTCGCTGGGAAGGAGTTTGGATTGGTGGAAACTGGAAATGAGTTAAACAAAAATATTTCTTATTTTTATATGAGATTATATTTAGCCTTATATATTTCATATAATTTTTTTTGACCAAAATGGATTTATTAAGAATAACTATACCTGTTAAATCGTTTGGGCAACATCTCAAAAGTCATAGCAAGGTAGCTGTACTGGAAGGTGTAGCTGGAAAATAACACGTAGGTATGCAATATACAACAAAAATATGAATTTTAACCCCCTTTTTTTATTATTAACACTTAACACTTAACACTTAATACTTAACACTTAACACTTAATACTTAACACTTAACACTTAACATTTAACACTTAACACTTAACACTTAACATTAATTATTAGACTTTTTTTTTTTAGATTAATAATAAAAATGTTATTAAAATAACTTAGTTAATCTAAAAAGATTTTAAACCCTTACATTATAATTGTTATAATAAAATAATTATTTTAATTTCTTTTATACTTTCTATATATCTGAAAG
>Ga0209218_1000004_pt1 | contig 21737 bp, 46 predicted proteins | sample JacPinW_OM1H0_O3_FD_187965 | JGI IMG/M metagenome (GOLD analysis project Ga0209218, IMG submission 187965) | Forest soil microbial communities from Algoma, Ontario, Canada - Jack Pine, Ontario site 1_JW_OM1H0_O3 (SPAdes) (version 2) | ecosystem: Environmental > Terrestrial > Soil > Boreal...
GGCGAGGGCTTCTATTGCTGGGCCAAGAAGGACGGCTGTGGCAATAAGTTCGCCGACGACGACTCGCGAATCACGGGGCAAGCGCTCGGCGACGTTGACAACCCAGACCTCCCAGACCAATACAACACAGTTCTCAAGATGGCTCGTAAGCGCGCCCTCGTTGACGGCGTATTGCTCGTAACAGGAGCCTCAGCGCTCTTCACGCAAGATTTGGACGATAGCGCCGTCCCGGCGCCACCCGAGCCCGAGAATCGCGCCCCGTTCGGCCCTGCTGCTCCAACGCAAACGGTCACCCGCACCCGCAACGCCGTCAAGTATCTGCTCAACGACGACTCGATGCGGACTGATAAAGTCCTCGGAGCACTGCTTGAGCGCGTCGCTAAAGATGGCAAAGCGGGCGAATACTACCCCGTCATTGTTTGCAAAGCAATCGGTCTGATTGCCTCGGAGCTAAAGATGATGAACGCCACGGAGCACATCCCAGTCGAGGACGCCACCGAGGGTTTCGGAGTTTGTAGCTGCGGCTGGAGGGGGCATCCCGACGAGCTTGAGGCCCACATCGCGGAGTTTACGTCGTGAAAAACTTCCTTCTCTACCTCATCGCGGCGTTCCTTTTCTTAATTGTGGTCTGGTCAATCGCAACAACGTTGGAGGTACCAGGGGGTGCCAAGATTCGTGATACCTGCGCTAGGCATGGGGGCATAAGTAGCGTTACGCTCTCGGCGCCAGTGCTGGGGTCAACTTTCATTGTTTGTCGCGATGGCTATGGGGAGTACTCACGATGAGCCGCGACGAGCAAATCGAAATCGCATGGCTCAAGAGCGCCCTTGGCGAGATCGCGAACGTTCTAGGCACCGGAGGTTGCACGATCGACAAATGCGAGGGATGCAAGTACGAGTGCGAAGAGGCGCGAATGATCGCTCGGGAAACCGTCGGCGACGAGTACCTCGCCGTGGAGTATCCTTGGCTTGTGGAGAAAGCGTCATGAGCGAGCTTTCCACCCCGCAGCTTGTGCAAGCTCGCCTCGAAGAAATCGATCGTGACCTCGCCATCCGCCAGAATCTTTACGAGGAGGCAGCGAGGAAGTGGTTCAGAATCCTTGGCGACATCACGAAGAACCGAGCCATAGCCTATCGAAAGGCTGAGGGCACTTCAACGGAAAAAAAGGAAGCGGCGAACGAGCAGCATGGCGCCGATGGAGCTATCGAGCAGGCCGAGTACGAAGCTCTGAGGGCAGTCGTGAAAGTCCTCGAACAACGAGCTACAATAGGCATGAGCATTCTGAAGTCGCAAAGTCGCGTGTAGTGGACGCTGAGAAGTACATCGAATTTTGCGAGCTTGACGCTGGGAATCGAAAGACGCGCATCGTCGGAATCTACTCTCGAAGCTCCGGGGCGTTGCTCGGTGAAATCCGCTGGTATTCTCATTGGCGACAGTACGCTTTCGCGCCTCGGGATTCGATCTGGAACAAAGATTGCCTCAACTTGGTGCTAGCAAAAATTGACGAAATGATGCTCGAACGCAAGAAGACCAAATGACGAATCCAATCGAAGCGGAGGACGCCAGTGCGTTGCCGCTGTCCGTCCTTGGAAAGTACGGCGGTAGACACGGCGAACGGGCACTCGCTATCGCCGCCGCTGTCCAAGTGGCGCTTCCGGCTGCCAAGTGGGCGCACTCGAAGATTAGAAAGCGCGAGGACTTTACGATTACGGTGGGTGGAACCGACGAGATTTACGCCGATCTGCACGATTGGGTCCTTGCTCGCATTCCGGAGGACGATCGCAAGGCGCTCATCGCCGCAACACCGCCAACCGAACGTACCAAGAGCGTTCATAAAGGACCGCCGCCGCGTGTCCGATTGCGCTACGACGGCTCCAGGACGCAAGAGATCATACTGGATGGTCACAAGATCAAAGTCGAGGTGGCTCGTGAGGATATCCCCGGTGGCCGCGAGAATCTACCCGAGAACTGGCGCGCGCTGCTGGAGAAGATAACCTTCATAGCAAGCAGCGCCGGAGGCAGAGATGCAATCGTACGCATGATAGACAGCCTCCTTGCCACCAAGCACGGAGCGGGCGGTCCTCCGCCGCTGATGATTCCCTCGCGCTGGGGTGGCTCTTGGAACCAGCGAGGTGATCTACCGCCGCGAACCCTCGATAGCATCATTCTGAAGAACGGACAACTAGAGCGGCTCGTGACGGACCTTGGCACCTTCCTCGACGCCGAGGACGACTACGCGCGAATCTACCAGCCGTGGCATCGTGGTTATCTTTTCCACGGAGTGCCTGGGACTGGAAAGACCAGCGTCGCTCGCGCCCTTGCTAATCACTTCTCGCTGCCCATCTACTACTTGCCACTCGGCGACATCGAAAAAGACGCCGATCTCATGGGCCTCGTTGGCGCCATTGAGCCCCACTCCGTTCTCTTGCTAGAGGATGCTGACGTTTACCACGCTGCCACGAGCAGGGACGAGGAGAACGGCGACGCCTCGATTGCCTCGATGCTCAACGCACTCGACGGCATCTGGACCCCACACGGCCTCGTTACCATCATGACGACAAATAATCGCGAGGCGCTCGACGAAGCGCTTGTCCGCGAGGGTCGGATTGACGTCCACGAGGAGTTCACGGTCCTCGACAAGGGGCAAGCGGAGCGCTTGGCTCGTTTCGTCGCCGGGACAGCCACCGGAGCCGGTAAGTTTGTGGGCAAGAGCCCAGCGGCACTTATCAACGCGCTACGCAAGCGATAGAAAGGAAGCGATGAAAAAGCTACTTCTGGGGATAGTGGTGCAGGTTGCAGCTTTCGAGCTGACGTGGAAAGCCACGCACAAACTGCTGCGTCGATTCGGCTGGTAGGGAGATGACCGACGAGCAAGTCCCCGACCCACTCGCAAATCTCGACCAGCTCATACGCGGCCTCGCTGACATCGCAAAAGTCATCAGCGCCTTCGTCAAAGAGATGGAGGACGCCGGGTTTTCTCGCGATGAGGCGATTCGCTTCGGGCTTGCCTTCCAGCACGACCTGCACAGCAAAGCTTCTTGAGCAAGCGGGAGTACGCGATTTGGTCCAGCGGCGCGTCTTAAGAGCGCGTGTGGCGAGAGCCTATGTGGGTTCGACTCCCACCTCCCGCATTGAAATGAACTGCCCTACGTCCCAAAAGAAAGCTTACGAAACGCGAGTCGCGGCACTTTTCTTCGCCGAGGCGGATGGCTTGCGTACTTACCGCTGCTCGTGTGGCAAGTGGCATCTTTCGTCTCAGCCACGCGCTGGGAAGCCGATGGGCATCTCTAAACGACGAGCAGCAAGGAGCAGAATCTGAAGCGCTCAAAACCCCTCAAAGCTGACCCCCAGAAGGTTCGAGAATGGCAGCAACGTTCTCGCAAGCAGAAGGGGCGCAAAATACCACCTCGCCATCCTACGGGCGAGATGACCGGGCTCGAATGGCGAGAGGCCGTCTGGCGGTTGTGCGAGGGACGCTGCATCGCAACCGGAGTCGCGGTTCCGGTTGAAGCCGATTCCTGGATTTGGAACTCGCACCACGCAATCAAGGAGCAAACGCTTCTGCGCCATTCCGTTTCGACCGTTATCCCGCAAGCGGGCGTGGTTCTGACGCGACGAGCCCACGAACGTCACACGAACCGCTTCGAGGTTGTGCGTTTTGAGCAGCTCCCTGCCTACGTGGTTGAGTTTGCTGCATCACTAGGGCCTTGGGCTGAAGATGCGCTGGCTAGGGAGCATCCACGAGCTTTGGCCGTTGGCAGAACAGAATCGGCTCGCCATTTGTCGGACAAGGCGCCCAGTGCGTAGCTACGAAACCGTCATCGAAGTCGATGAAATGCGTGAAGGGTTTGTAAACCAGCGCCAAATGCTCCCCCGCTCCACAGCGAGTGCAGCCCTTCTGGTCGCCCGTGTGGTCTTCGCCAATCCACTTCGCTGCTTCAGATTTCTCGATCATTGCTGGTATGATAGCACAAATCAACCCGAACGGCAGATAAAAAATCCCGCAAATTGCGACTTTTTTGTTCGCATCTGCCCTTGACAGAAAATCCGCCAGCACGTAAACTTCCATCCTCACGCTAAATCACCAGGAGGAGCATTGTCAAACGGGGGCGACGAAGGGCGAGACGAATTAGCCGAGCGGCGTCAATTGCGCGAGGCCGAACCGTTCCTCAGCATCCCCGAGGCCCTCTACGGCACCGAGGACGTGGAAGTCGCGCTGCTCATGGCCGACGTCCCAGCGGAGAAGCGTGACGAGATTTTAGCGCTCCTGGACTTCAACGAGCCTGAGCCTAGGGCCGTTTGATGACGCAATCTTGCGTAACGCAGGCCTGCGTAATTTGCTGATGGTCGCTGCTTCCCACCTCCGCGTAGTCCAGCTCGACGAGAGTACTGGGGAGATCCACGGCGAGGGCTGCCCTTCCTGCGAGACGAAGGAGGGCGAAGTCGTCGAGTTGACAAAAAAGCTTCGTGGAATGGCGCGCGAGCTGGGCGAACTCAAGCGCGATAAGCGCGCCGAAGCCGAAAACAGCCATCTCTGGCCGCGCGCCCTTCATCACTTCCGCTACTGGCAGCGAATCGCCAACCATCCTCGCTCCTCGTGGACTGCCGAGCGGTTCCTGCTTTGTGAATCCTTCTTAAAGCGCTTCGATGATGCGATGATAACCCGCGCAATTGACGGCCAGTGCTTTGATCCCTTCATGGTGCAACGCAAGAACGGCAGCACTAAGCGCTTTGATTCCTGGGAGCTACTTTTTAGGGACGACGCCCACTTCGAGGAGGCGTGCAACAAAGCGCCGAAGGAATCTCATGGCAAGTAGAGAAGCCAGAGAAGCAGTAATAAAGAAAGCGGCGCAGGAAGTGCGCAACGGGGGGATTCACGTAAGACGCACTCTCCCCAACGACGCACTCTCCCCAACGCCGAAAAGCTGGAAGATTCTCGTTTGCCCCGATTGCGGCATCGACACGCTTCCGCCCGGCGCCTTCCGCACTCGCTGCTCGAAGTGCAATTGCTTCTTCGCGACGCAGGATGAGCGTCCCGAGGATCGCGTTGAGGACGGCTGGTGGTGGCAGCATTACGGTCATCAATATGCGCGAGCGGGAAAGACAATCGAGGTTGTGGCATGCAATTCCTAAACGAACTCGGCAAGCGCGCCCACTTCATCGCCCGCGATCACGGTTTCTACGATAACGAGATGCTGGAATCTGAGATTGACGGCAAGCACCTGCGCATCCCGAACCCCAGCCTCGCCGCCGAGAAGCTCTGCCTCCTGCATTCGGAGATTTCCGAGGCCCTCGACGCACTACGGAAAGGCGACAAAGAGCATCACGACGAGGAGCTAGCGGACATCCAGATTCGTCTCGTGGATTACGCACACTGGTCGCGCTGTGATCTCGACGACGAGGTTGAGAAAAAGATGGAGAAGAATTCAACGCGCCCCCATCTCCACGGGAAAGCTTTCTGATGACGACCGCGCTCGAAGGCTACTTCCAGGCGATCGTGGGCGACGAGCCAGCCTCCAGTTTCATCGAGATTCGTCCGATGCTCCCAAATGATGGCGGCCCAGCACGAGGACGCACCTGGGTTTCAGTCAATCGCTTCGATAAATTCAGGGACCACATCAACAAGCTAGCACAAACGACGAACGTTTTCGTTGGCGTTGCCCCGCGTGTGCGTCGTGAGGGCTACGCTTCCGCCGTCGAGCGAGTATGGACGCTCTGGGTCGATATCGACCACGAGGAGAACTTACGAAAACTCGCGCAATTCAATCCACAGCCCGCGATCGTCGTGCGCTCTGGTTCCGGCGGCGCTCACGCTTACTGGCCTCTCAGCGAGCCGCTAACGGGGCCTCAAGCTCAGCGCGCAAACCGCAGGCTGGCTGCCCACCTCAACGCCGACATCAATGCCACAGACGCCGCTAGGATTCTTCGGCCACCAGGTACGCTCAACCATAAGCACCAGCCAGCAAAGCACGTGGTCTGCACACGGCTCCTGCCGATTGGCTTCACGGCTGCCGAGGTGGTGAGCGCACTGCCGGACAGTGAGCACTACACCAAGCCAAGACCGCACTTCAAGCGCTCCGGTGAACCCGAGAGCGTTCTAGGGCGCCTCACGCGCGTGATAACCACTACTCCGCACGGCAACCGCAACGCGGCTTTTTTCTGGGCTGTGTGTTGCGCGCTAGAAGACGATGTTACGAATTTCGATGCGCTGTCATCGGCTGCGCTTCAAGTCGGCCTCAGGCCCGACGAGATCCGCGCCAGTATCGATTCCGCTCAACGAACAGTAGGAGTATGAGAGCCGAAGGCGCCACGGCTTCGTGACACTTCCTCGCAAGCGCGCCGAACGAATATACTAGGCGTGGCAGTCGCGGGACAGAGATCACGATGGGGCATCGGTGGGAACTCGTTAGAGGAGCTGCGTCAGCGTGCCATGAATCGTCGGAGATGCGATATAATCTCGGGGGTAGGGGACTAAAACCTACGTCTCAAATTGAGGGAGCACCCACAAGCGAACCAAATCTTACCACAAGCCTTCCATCTTTCCGCTAACGACTATCACTGGTCCAAGCTTTTCAAAATCAAAGGGAAACGATAAAATGTCATCCAGTAGCTACGAACTCCGCAAAAAACGCAACGCCGAGAAAAGCGCAGAGGCCGAACGAATCGCAGAACAGCACGAACGCTTGAAGGCAGAATTCTACGAGCGCCGCGCAAAAGCAGAAAACGCCAGCGCATAATGCCAAGTTGCCGTCACGTCCCGAGAGGCCGAGGCTACGATAAACGCAGCGTTGCGCGCCACATGCGCCAGCTCGAAGCTTGGGACGGCACTGTGGAGCAGTACGCACGCAAACACCAGCTCGAAGCGAATCCTCTCGTCGTGGTCTGCGAAGACGGCTTCCCGAAGCGATGGCAGGAATACGTGGCCGAGAATGGTGCTCCACCCGAGACCACGTGCCCGTATTGCGAAAAAACCTTCGTCGCAAACAACGCCAACCAAAGATTCTGCTCTCGCCGCTGCTCCGAACACGCCCGGACCGACGAGCGCTACTTCGGCGGCAAGCGACGCGAGACGATTGGCCTCGCCGAGGGCACCTGCCAGCTCTGTGGAGCGAAACCGAAGCGTGGGCTCCAGAGCCACCACGTCGTGGGCAAGGAGAACGACCCTGGGAACGAATGGCTCATAGGGCTTTGTGCCGGTTGTCACGAGCTTGTAACGATCGCCTCAAGGCGCCTCTTCCTACGCGAGGACGAGGGCTGGGACCGCCTGATTAGCCTCGTGAACTTGCGGGTCGCTGGCATCCTTGACGGCTCGATGGAGCTGTGGTAGGCTTGATGTATGGAGCGAAACTTCATTCGAGAGGCAGAAGAAATCGAGACGTGGATGGCTGTCAAACGCGACGAAGAAGAGGCCACTGGTGGAGAGCGCCTTAGACGAGCACGGGAACGTGATTATTGCGGTTTACTCTTCAACCGTGCTGATGGTTCAGCGTGACGATGGCGCATCGTGTCAGGTGCTTTTCGAGGATGCAATTGCCGAGGGTGCGCCGCAATGAGCATTAAGCTATGGCATGACGACGTGAGGCCAGCGCCCGAGGGCTGGGTCTGGGCCAAGGCGAATGAAGAAGCGCAGGAGGTTCTTGCGAGCGCGATCGTTGACGAAATCTCGCTCGATCACGACCTCGGAGCGATTCCAACGGGCGGGATGGACCCCACCGAGGTTATGTACTTGCGCGGCACGGGCGAGGAAACGGGCCTCCACCTCGTCGAATGGATGATCGCCAACGGGAAGGTGCCGCCGATTGTGCGGATTCATTCCTGGAACCCACCAGGCGCGAAGCGTATGGCCGATGCCCTCGCCGACGCGGGATATGCGGCGATTGTCGCACCATTCGTAATTCCGAAGCCTGCAGGTCACGACGAGCGCTGTCTATGTTCGCCCTGTAGGGAGCACAGCTTCACCTCTGGAGGCCACGTATGAGCAAGTCCGTCAAAACGAAGGAACTCGAAAGCAGCCTCATGGAACTCCGCGACATCCTCGACGACATTGCCACTGGTCTCGGAGCCTGGAAGCGCGAGAAGATTTCCTCGATGGAGTGGACGACGCACGACGAGATGCTCGCACGCTGGATTGAAGCGGGGCCACTCGATGCCCGACCTTGACGAAGTGGAGGCGCAATGCTCCACCAGTCGTATTCCGACCAGCCTTGGCGCATTCGTTCGTGTTTCCACCTGATCAGCACTTCGCCCAAATGATTGCTGCTACCGCGCGAAAGTACCGTGACGAGGGCCACGGCTATCCCACGATGTACGATGAGAATGGCGAGGAACTCGCCGAAGCCCTCGCGACGCAGCAGTGGAGCAATATCCTCACAGAAATGGCCGATGGCTTCGATGGCTACGCGAAAGAAACGCTGACTTACGATGCTCCGGTTTTCCAGCGTGCGTTGAAGCTTTTCGTCGAGTATTTCGGAACGTTGTGGGACTGATGGGCCTCGTCGATTTCGTCACCGAAAGTAATGCGATCGAGGGAATCCACCGCGAGCCCACCAGCGCGGAGATTGAAGTGCATGAGGATTTTCTAGCGCTCTCCGAGTTGCACGTCGCCGATCTCGAAAACCTCGTGAACGTTTGCGCGGGCGCCTCCTTGCGCGACAAGGTGGGAAGGAACGTAGTCATCGGAAATCACCTCCCGCCACCAGGAGGCCCCGAGATTCGCCATGAGCTTGCGCTTCTTTTGCTGCCGGAAAGCATCACCGCGTCGAGGCCCCACCAACTGCACGAGCGCTACGAGACGCTTCATCCGTTTATGGACGGGAATGGCCGCTCGGGGCGAGCGCTTTGGGCATGGCATCACAAACAGCTCGGCAACGATCCATTTGTGCTGGGGTTTTTGCATCTTTGGTACTACGAATCCCTGGCCGAGTCCCAGGGACGATGAAATTCCCGCAAATTGCGACAAAATCTTCCCGCTAAGCTCGCGCTTGTCGTATAATTGAATCGTGCAAGAACGCCCCTGCATTAGGTGCTTCCAAGTCAAGGCGCCTTCGCAGTTTCCCCCTCACGGACGAATCGGAGCATCACGCTGTAAGGGCGGTGTTCCTGGTGTCACGCGCGTTTGCTGGGGCTGTATCGAATCTCAGGCCCACGCGCTCAACGACACGGGCTACCGCCCTCGCGTTATCAAGGATTGGGAGGAGAATGGCGCTCTCGTCCGACGCTGCACGACATGCCGCGACGTCAAGCAAGTCGAGGACTTCGGAGCCGGTCGTCGCACCTGCAGAAAATGCAGCAACAAGCGAGTCAATGATCGCAAAAAGCGCGACAACGAGGACCGGAAACGCCAAGAACGCAAACGACACGCCGACAAGGCGCGCAAACGTCGAGCCGAAAGTCCCGAGACGCGCGCAAAGGAGAGCGAAGCGCGCAAACGCTACCGCGCGAAAGTGCTGGCCTCCGCAGATGCGCACGCTAAGATGCTAGAAAACGAACGGATCAGCCGTCGCTTGCGTCGCGAGCTTCGCGGGGAGCCGGTAACGAAGTTCCAGCCGGGACGATTCTTCAGGCTAGGCGCGCGCTATCTCCCCGCTGCTCCCCTTGCGGAGTTCTTCGATGCGAAGGTCGAGGCCCGTCGAAGCACCGAGCGAGCACTGGACTACGACGACTGCGACATAACCTCCGCTGCCGAGGTTTGCCGCGAACTCGAAGTCGAGCCTCGCAGCCTCTACGCTTGGCGAGCGGGAGAGCGCAAGGAGGTCCAAGTTGGCGTGGCTGAAAGGATTCTCATGAACGCAAACGCGGAGCCCGAGGATGTTTGGCCGCGTGGCCAGTTTCCAGCGCTTTACGCCGAGGGGGGGCCATTCTACGACGAAGAATCAATCGCCGCGTAAATGGCCTTGACAAGCGCGGGGCGCTCGTGGTAGGCTTCGGGGCATGAAATCCCGACGTCAGAGACGCCCGCCGAATAAACGTGAGCGTGAGGCGATTGCATTCTTTAGTGTGTGTGTGATTATCGTGCTTGCGGAGATTTTTGTGTTTGCTCGTGCTTGGTCATCAACCTGGGGAGTGATCAATCTTGCGTGTGCGATTCTTGTGATGTTTTGTGCGCGAGTTTGGTTGCCCGGCGCGCTCGACTACCTCAAAAACGGCTTCATGGACGATTAGGAGATCACAATGACAACAGCAACGCAATTCACAGGCGATCTGCTCGAATACGCGCAGGATTACGCCGAAACCACCACCGAGACCACAATCCACGTCGTGAGCCACGGCGAGTGCACCACGGAGCCTTTCCGCGCGTTTGACGAGCTTGACGTGTCGGACTTCGAGACGCTCACGACAATGATGAGCGATCTCATGCGCTATTCGGAGGTCGATTGGGCAGCGGTGCAGATCGGCGTCTGGCTCGACCTGACGGGCAAAATCGCCGCGCTTCTTACCGCTGAGCAGCCGAACCCGCTCGCAACGGAATCGCTGGCCTTGGTGGTTATCGACGCCGAGGGCCAGGATTTCTGGGTTCGCCAAAGCGGCGAGTGGCACGTGCTTGAAGATGCCCCGTGTTGTGATGCGAACGGGGTGTGTTCATGAGCGAGAAAACTCAAGCAGAGCGCGAACTGCAAGAAGCCAGGCTGCTGCTCAACGGGCTTCTTTCGACGATTCAGCGTGCCGTGGCGCAGGAGCGAACTGCCGCTTCAATAGAACTCAGCCCGCGCTTCGCAAGTGCCGTCGTTTGGACTGCCGAGCACCCGAGCGTGATGCGGTGATGTACGAAATTATCCGTCGCTACGGCTACTACTTCGTGATGTTTCTCGCGATTGGGCTCGCGATTTCCAGCTTCAATTTCTGGAGTTTCATGCTCGGCGCTATCTTGATGCTTGCTTTTCTTGAGCTTCTCGACAAACCAATGCGCCGCTACTTCAAATATCGCAAAATCAAGGAGACCAAATGACCGACTTCGACATCCAGCAAATCAGCGACGACGATCTCTGCAACGCAGGACGCCGGTTGCAGGCTGCGCATGATTACATCGAGACGAACGGCTTCGATATTTCGACTTACGATGGCGTTTCCAGGGAAGCTCCGTGCTGCTACATTGGGACGGTCAAACGGGTCGGCTCGGAAAGCGAGTATCCTGCACTAGCAGACGATCTTTCCAGCGAGGCCCTGGTAGCGCTGTCGCTGCTCGACGGCATCGCGACGCCCCCGAGTGACCCATTGGACGGCCGTGTTCCGGGACGACTCATCGAGCTGGTTGAGGCGAGAGCGCTGATCGAAAAGCCGGAGAATTGGTGCCAGTTCGTGCTCAACAAGGAGAGGAGCAACGGCGCGTACGCCTATTGTGCCGTGGGGGCTCTCATGGTTGCGTCGGGAGATCGGGAAGATTGCTCTGGATATTACGACCGGGACGAGTATAACTCGCGGTCTCACTCCTGTGTAATCGCGGCGTTCGACGCGGCAATCGAAGCCACCGCGTGAACTACGAAGGCTCGCTATTCGAACGCAGGCTCGATGATGGCCGGGTGCTCGTCGTGTATCCGCTATTGTGGGGTAATGCGCGCCTTTGTTGTGGTCCAGATGATGGACTCACGATCGACAACGAATGGCACTACGAAAGCTCCGACCTCGCGATTCTCAATGCCGCGCTTTGGAACGGCGAGAACGAGCCAACTGGCTGGCATCGTCACCCCAGCTCGGGTAGGCGAAGGCCCGAAGGCGATGAAGCGCGGGAGTACGTGAGGGCATGAGCGTCGATTATTACGACCCACAGGGACGCCCGATCACCGACATTCTCAAGTGGGCGAAGCTTTTCAATGATCGCAAGCTAGAAGACGACCGCTGGTGGCGCGTTGACAAAACGCAAGTCGGCGACGTTGAAGTTTCCACGGTTTGGCTCGGTCTCGATCATAACTACTACGATGACGGCCCTCCGCTAATCTTCGAGAGCATGGTTTTCGGCGGCGAGTATGACGATTACATGGATCGCTACTCAACGTGGGAGCAAGCACAAGCGGGCCATGATCGCATTGTCGCCGCTTTGCGCAAGAACGAGAATCCTTTCCCGTAGATAAAGATTGCTTGACACACTCTCGCAGTCTGGTAGCATGCTCCGCAGTTCAATCAAACGAAGGGGGAAGCACCGATGGAGGCTAGCGTAGCCGATGCACCCAGGGCAGCACGAGCAAAGACGACACCGATGTTTCGCGTTTTCTTGGAGAATCGAGAGACGGGCCTGTGGGAAAACCTTACGCCCGATGTTCCGTTGATCGCTCCGAGTCGTAAAGCCGCGCGTTCGATGGCTCTCGGCGACAAAGAGGGCCGCTGTTTCGCGATTCGTGAGGCGGAGTATGATCCTAAAACGCGTGAATTCAAACAGGAGACCGAGACGGTCACGAAAATCCAGGAGACATGGACGTGAGCACAAAACAATGGATCGGGGCCGGTCTGGGCGTCATCGTCGCGATTGTTGTGGTGATTTTCGTTTCTGGGCTTATCACGACGGGCAATGTTTTCTTCCAAGAAAAGGTCGCGCGAGTCACGGCGCATGCGCGGGTCGAGACCGGAGCCTACAATCCAGAAAACATCACGAACCAGGTCTATTTCTTCACAACAACCTGCGAGGACGTGGGTCGCGATTACGCGAACTGGAAGTCAAACGAAGCCGACTACCGGCGTCAAATCCAGCTCGCAGACTCGGCTCGTACGCAAGGAGAAGCAACCCAGGCCAATAACGCCGCGCAGCAACTTTCCACGGCGGTTTCTGGCGCGCTTCAGCAACTACAGGAAGACGCAGCATCTTACGACGCACGCAGCATCAACTACATCGCAGCGCCATTCAAGACGCACGGGCTGCCGCAGACGATTAAGGTTCCGTCGAATCCGGCAGAACTAAGCAATTGGATGCCGCCGAGTTGCGGCTAACCAAATCAAGGAGACCAGATGAAACGTTCCATTCTATTCGTCGTGCTGCTCCTCGCAGTGGCCCTCGGGGCCGTTGCGTGCGGTGGTTCGGCGTCAAGCGGAAGCGAAGAAGTCTCGAAGAACGAAATCAAGCACATCTCGGGCGATCTCAAGCGTCTCGAAAAGGCCGAGCCCACGCCGATTCTTTACGATTCGGCAGATCGCGCAATTCAGTCCAATTGGTACACCGCCGAAGCCGACCCAAATAAGATTTGGTACGTCGAGCAGCTCTCGTATACCGGCTCGGTTGTAGCCTCGTTCACGGCGCGAGGCCCAGTAGAGCCCGCTTCTGATGAATTGACGAATCCCGAGCAGAAGGAATGCGAAAGTTGGGGCGAAAAAAACGATGGCGGCGGTTGTGCGACGATCGGACTCGCTGAACCGAACGGCGTCTACCAGCATCCAGGCAACGAACACATCGCACGCTTGACGGATGGTGCGCTGTATCGCTTCGAAGGCTCCTACGCGCAGAGCGACCAGCCATTCGAGGTCAAAACGCCGGAATCGATCGCAATCAACGGCAGCGCTCCAATCAGCAGTACGGATCTCACAAAGAGCGCTGGCGGGACGCTACCGCCCAAAGGTTAGGAAATGCTCACCGACGCTCAACACGACAAGCTCGAAATCCTGCCCGACAAATGTCGAGTCGTGGGCTTCGATCGCGGTCCTCTCGTAGAACGAACAGAGGGCAGCAAAATCGTGCGCGTCTCGCCTAAGGGCCAGCTAGTGCCAGCAACACGCGACGCCATATCGCACATCGAGGGTCGCCGTGCGGGCCTTCGGTGTGTGCGTCCCGTCTCGATTTTGGTAGAGCGCGATGTCTAGGGACGCACTTTCGTGCATTCGCTGCGATAAAGCGCTGGAGAACGTTTTCGACGAGGTTGAGAATCAGCCGGGCGACGGCCTCGCCTTTACGTCGGCGGGGCATTACGGCAGCACGGAGTTCGACCCAATGGACGGCTCCTACATCGAGCTGAACGTTTGCGACAAATGCCTCATCGAGTTGCGGAACGAAGGCCGCGTGCTCTATGGGCGCAAGTCGAAGCGCGTGCTGTTTGAAGGAACGATCGTGGGCTTCGTGAAGATTTATCGCGAGTTGACGCCATGGCGCGGCGACGAGGAGGAAGGCGATCTCGGCGATGATGCTCCGCTCAACGTAGATCGTGAGGATCTCGAACGCCCGGAGCTACTCCCCGAGATTACGTGGTCACATCCGCCTCAAATGCTGCTGGACTTGGATGAGCGCGATGCCTGAGCCCGTGGTCCACACGACGAAGATTTCTGCGGGGATCGACGACCACGTATTCATCTTGATTGAGCGCGAGGGACGTCCCACGACTTCGCTCGATCTAACTGGCGAGGGTCTGAGCGTGCGCTCTAACGGCTACTTCATCGGAAGTCTCTTCGTTGACGTTGAGCGAACCGAAATGAAAGGCGACTCCACGATTCTGCACCGATTCTGCCCGTTGTGTGGTGAGAGGCTCGTGCTTGCTTCTTTGAGGGCTCACCAGTGTGAGCGCGATGTCTGAGCCTGAGCCCTACATTGGCGAATGCTCGTGTGGATGGAAGAGCGAGCCGTGGACAAATTCGGCACAGCTCGGCGAGGAATGGTCGTCCCATACCGGGGAATTTTCGTCGGGTTCTCATCGCCTGCAAACACGCCCCGTCGCTGAGGTGATGACCGCTGACGTCGCCTTCATAATCTGCGGTCCTAAACCCGCTATCGAATTCCTCCCAGGTCGAAACGATGCCTGCAAGGAATGCGGGGCGCCAATCTTCGTCACGGAATCAAGCGAGAACGAAGTCATCGCCACGGGCGCAAACCCGCGTCCAATCTGCAATAATTGCGGCATGTCACGCTTCGCCGAGGAGAATGTCGATCTCACGCCGATGGAGCGCGCGATGATAGAAACCATGGGCGGCAAGGACCTCCTCAAGCTAATCGAAACGCTGCCCCTTAGCGCCATCCCCGAGGCGATAAGGAACTTCAGGGCCGAGCAATGAACTCCAACGTGGAAGATCCCAACATTCGAGGCAACCTCCGCCTCCACGCGGAACGAACGGAGCGCGGTGAGAATCCTGGTGTTCCGGTCGGTGCTCTGAAACTTGGCTGCGGTAACTGCCGGATCGGCGACATGCAACGCCACCCCGAGCTTGGTGTTCTCTACTGCGCCGCATGCCCGATTACGTGGCGACGACGACAGAAAGGAAGTTGGACGGATGCCTGAGCTAGACCCGGTAGGGCTAACCAGCAGCCCCGCTGATTTGAGCCTGATTGAGGGTAAGAATCTATGCGATCCCGTGACTGACAGCCGGGGCGTCGAGCACGCTTTCAGCCACGCGATTCCGTGGTTCGAGAAACAGACCGTCCTTTGCTACGGCTGTTTCTGCGGCTGGGAAGGTCGTCAGGCTGACTTTAACATGCATATGGCGACGGCCTATGGTGACCAGTTCTCTATTGATCCCACAACGGGCTACCCGGCCAGCGGAGGTTCTCGATGACCGACCTGGACCCGGTAGGGCTAGAGGCAGCGGCGAAGGCGATTCACGGTGCGCTAGGCAATGAACAGTGGCCGAATGTGGAGGGCCATCGAGAGCACTGGGAATCACTAGCCCGAGCAGGCGTCGCCCCCTACCTCTCAGTACAGGAGCAGCCGCCAGGAGGGCGGATCGAGGCTGCAGCGCGGCTCGTTATGCGTCACGCCGAGTACGACGATCTGGAGGGTCATTGGCGGTTTGAGGGCAAACTGCTCGCCGATCCCGATGGTGCGGCCGAAGAGCGCCTGTGGCAGCTTTCGGAGGCCCTTTCCGCAGTACAGGAGCAGCCAGACGAGCGGGAGGCGGATGATCTGTCCGACTTCTCGGAGGGGGCTTTGATCGCTCTGATCGACTTGGTTATGCCCCTCGAAGACCTACCTCAGTCGGACCGCTTCTTGCGGATGGCGGAGGGAGCGTTGGAAGCGAAACGACTTGGCGGAGCGGTCGGTCCCGCCAGCACTGATGAGCCGACGGGCGAATCAGGCGATGACAGCTCACAAGGACTGCCCGACACTGCTTCGGCGGGGAAGTCGGGAGCACCTGGGGCAACCGACGTATCTTTTGCGATGGCGCGAGATGGGCGTGTGCGCGAGCTAGAGGATGCGCTGCGGGAAGTGGCGTGTATCCACCACCGCAGCCATCGCGGAGTCGCGCCGAGTTTCCGGAACTGTTCGGTATTGACTTGTCAAAACGTCTGCGCAGTCCTAAGTGCCGCCGCCGTGCGGGACACCGAGCAGCAGCAGGAGACGACGAATCCTGCGGGTGCCCCAAAGCTGACCGATACCAAGCCCGACGTAGAACCCGTGCCCAAGGCACCCACAGCATGGACGGACGATTCAGCCGAGACATTGGACGCTGCGGCCGAGCAGCGGGAGGAGCCAGACGAGCGGTGGGAGGCCTATGACAGGGAGAAGCATGGCAACCTTCGGGGTTGCGTATTCAACTGTTTTGGCCCCCGCGTTCCCACTGGCGAGCTCATCGAGGCCGTGTGGGACACCGAGCAGCAGGAGCAGGAGGCGGAACCTTCAGACGCGGAGATTGTCAACGCGATTGCTGGTCGCTTGAGCTTGGCCAACGCGCCCGAGCATCTAGAGCGCGCGGTGACAGAACTGCTTGATCTGTCGTCGCTGATCGAATCACGTGAGGCCACCAATACGCCGTCGGGGGAGCGGGAGCAGGAGGCGCGGACAGACACGAACCGCATCGAGTTCTTGGCCGCACTCGCCCTGTTCGCCCAATCCAACGGGGACCGCACGCTGACAAAGCTGCGTTGGACGGACAACGAGGAGGCCGACTACTTCATTGCCGATGTTCGCGAGATTCTCGATGAGCCAAGTGACTACTCGGCAGCCCTAACTGCTCTGCGCGCCGCTCTGCCCGCGCCGTCGGGGGAGCAGGAGGTGCGGGCTATGCCGGGTTTGTCATCCGCGAATCAGGGATCTACAAGTATGGGAAACCGCCCGTCGGGGGAGCGGGAGCCAGCGGAGGGTCCGCGGCTTGTGTTGAGCACGGGCGAGACGTACCCGCTTAGTGACAAGCAAGTGCGGAATGTGGCGCGAGTTCTCGGAGTGCGCGACTGTGGATACGACACGAAGCCCGAGCCGCCTCGCTGTCCAGGTGATGGGAGATGAGCGTGTTGTTTCGGCCACCACGAATTAGGTGCTGGGTGTGCCTCGGCCACGGCGTGGTGCCTTCCCTGGAAGGTCTCCGTGACTGCCCTAATCAGCACTGTTCTCACCGGGAACCTGACAGGAAGAAAGCCGCCGCGCCCCTACCGTCTGGCCTTGAGAGGGGCGAGGCGCGTGGCTGAGCGCATACACAAGCGCGCCTGCCTCGTCTGTGGGGGCGACATGACGGAGGGGCAACTTCGTCGCCAGGCATGGTGGGACGAGAACGATCGCAAGATCGACGAAGAGCTTGACTCGACCTACCGGCACCTGCGGGCCGTCATCGAGAACTGCAAGACGATGGACGCCGCCGCGATTCGCCATCAACTCGTCGGACTGCTACCGGAGGTGCAGGACCCCGACCCAGATCTAGCTAAGCGGCTTCGCGAAAAGGGTATGGGTCATCTCACCGACCGTGCGGAGCAGCTCGCACAAGATGGCTGGGCGGAATACGGCTACGGATCGTCCGCGTCTGACCTTGAGGGGGAAGCATGACTCGCCGACGTTTTCGTTACGTTCACCTAACCGCCGATGGGCCTCAGTTTGCACTGACGGACAAAGGTTGGGGCGATGACGTGCGCGGCCTCACGGAAGATGAGGAGCATTTCGGGATCGAACTTGTGCCCGAGCGGGACTACGACGCATTGACCGAGGCTCTTGCCGAGCTTGTGCGCTTGAAGGATCTCAAAGACGCCCAAGACGACCTCGCGTGGACTAAGGCCGAGAAGGAAGCTGCGTGGGCGCGTGCTCGGGAGCTTCTCGCATGATTGAGCGTCGATGTGTCGAGTGTGGAGTGCCGGTCGGATCAGGGCATCTCTCAACTTGTTCTAAGCGCGTTCGTGCGGTAACCGAAAGCGCCGCGCTACAGGAAGCAATTCGTCGCGTAGAGAATAGCGCAAACGGTGAGCCCATAGGATGGGATGACGCAATGGAGGTGGCATGGAACGCCGCTGGTGACTTTTTCAGAGCGAAGAACGAGATCACTGACGCTAAGGCAAATGTAGCCGCTAAGGCCGGCGTCGAATGGGCTTGCGATGAAGCCGAGCTTCGGGATTGTCACCTCGATCGCTGGGATTTACTTGATGAGGACACGCGCATCCGATGCCGAGCGCAAGCGCACGCCACGCTCTGGGCTGCTGCTCTCGCTGACTAAAAACCCGCAATTTGCGACATTTCTAGCAGCTAGCGCTTGACAGCCCGTGCGAAAGTCAGTAAACTCCTGCGCGGATGAGTGAGGAGAAACGCCCCGAAACCTACGCCGAACTCGTCACGGCTTTCCGGCAGGTTCTCGGCGAATTCGAAGTCTGGCTCCAGTGGGGTGCTGTCACGAACTACGCAAAAAGCGGCGGCGGTAGCGACGATGACCCCGGAGGCAGACGTCCAGTAGGCGAGGACAACCCTCCGCAAGACCACTGGCGCGAGGAGTGGGAGCGTCGCGGCGATCGAATGAAGGTTTGGGAAGAAGCAAAAACGGAACTCGGGACGCTACGCAAGCAGAAAGTCATCGAGGTTAAGCCCGAGACGCGAGAGGAGCTTGAAGTTCGCATTCTCACGAAGGTGGGCTGGACGCCAAGGGAAATCGCGAATAACAGCGCCTTCCAAGCGAATACAACCGCGAAGATTGTGCGTGATGCTCGGATGAAGATGGGCCTCAACCCCGAGACCGGAGCTGGCCTTGAGGTGGGTATGAATTCCCACGAGCAAATCCGAAAGCTCCACTCCGAGCATAAGTTGACCGAACGGCAGATTGCGATGATGACAAAGACGCCGAAGACGACGGTGCGACGAGCCTTGGGAAAGTCGTGAGAATTCGCACTTGACATTTGTCTGAAAATTTGCTATGATGGACCTCATCTTCTAGCCGAGGTACGTCCGCAGGGAGGCAAACTTGGCGCGAACGTTCCTCAAGGCGGCTTCCCTCGCTGCTGGTTTTCCGGTCGAATCTGAAGACGGCTGGTTACGACTGCCCGACTACGAACGCTCGTGCATGGGCTACGAAAACGCCTGCTGCTGCGAATTCTGCAAGCTTCGAGCCGACGGCAAGGGGCGCCTGATCTGCTGCTGCTCATCGCCGCTTCTGCTTGCTTCAAACGAATGCTCACGCTGCGGAAAGAACGCAGCTCCAAAATCTTGAGTCGGAAAGTGGTGCTCGGGGAGATCCCGTAGACGGGGCCTCGGTCCTTCATGAATCATTCCCGGCTCAGATCGTGCGCCTGCGCGCACACGCTCTCACAAGAGGGCAAAACCGGGCTTACAGCGCGTCCGCCGATGGGCTGGCGTTCGATTGGTCTCCTGCGACGGCCTCGCGGGCGCGCTCGCCCAGTTCGTCGAACTCCCAGCAACCACACGAGCACACCCAGCCGTCGAATCCGTCCGGTCTAGTCGCTGGTCGCGCGTGGTGGCAATCTTCGTGCTTTCCGTCTTGACACGCTGGGCATGGATAGAAAATCGCCACTACGTCACCGGCTCCACGACGATGCGGTAATCCCCCGAGGGGCGATGAATGAGAACCTGGTTCGTGTAGTCGCCGTGAACCATGACGGGCTCAGCATCGATTTCTTGCGAAGTGAGGCTTCCGAGGATTTCGCCCACGAGGAGCGCGTGGTTTGAGTCGCGAATGCCGGTTTCTTCGCGCAATTGCACGACACCGCTGCTTGCCTGCCTCATCGGTTTCTCCTCTGGGTAGTATCGGGTCGGCAGGTGTGCATTAGGATCGCTCCAGCCAACTGGGTACTCGCCGAGTCGCCCTTTCCTAAAGAGGCTCATTACGTCTCCTTCGTATTTCCATCCTTGCTCCTTAGTCTGCTGGTCGAACGTCCGAAAAATGCGCTGCCTGCCATGCCAGAACCTCACCAGCAAACTGCTCGCACGCACTCACGTGCGCTGCTGGTGAGCCTAGCGCCTTGCAACGATCCGCATAGGACGCCAAAGTCCCAACCATCGCTCTGTCTTTTCCTCGTAGCACGAAGTGGGGTTCGTCGGAGAAGGTTCCGGGTTTCGAGATGAGGCGCTGGAATGTCGCGTCGTCTAGCGCTGCTCGTAGCTCGTCTTCTGAAAAGAGCCTCCCGTACTTCATCCGATGACGGTGACGGGCAAAGGGCCTCTCGCGCTAATTCCAACCCTAGCTCGAAGTCTGCACTCGAAGTCATTGCCGAGCGCGCGCATCGGGGCTCCGAGGCTCTCTTCTATGACTGGTCCCATCCGCCCCTTATGAGCGCCCAAACGTTCTCGATAAGTTGCGCCCACAAGACACCCGCAATCCTTTGTGAGCCACGCGCCAGCCAAAATCTCCTTCGTCGTGTGCGCCGTCTCGCACATTTCCAACTTCTGCTCGTCAGTAATGCCCTCAGATGCGGCCAGTGCTTCGGTTGCGATCTCAACGAGATCGGCGCGTGATATCGTAAGCTCGGTCATTTCGCCTCTCCTGGTTCGATGAATTCAATGCCACGTTGAAGATTCAATGCTCGCAGCGCTCTTCCAAGCGCAATCTTACGCCCCAGCGGCCTGCTGAAATTGTCCTTCGCGCTGCAGACTGCGATTCCTTCGGCGACTAGATTCTCGTCGGCATCGAGGATGCGAGCAATCGTCTTGCCGCCTTTGGGTGATAGCGAAAAGGAATCCTCGACTTCGATAAGGAAGCAGTGCGGGCCGCGAGGGCTGCCAAGTACCGCTCCTCCGGTGCTGGTCGTGACTCGCCCGCGGCTCGTTTAGGCGCGTTCCTGCTCATCCCCGAAGCCTACCACGCCAGCCCGCAGGATGCAAGCGTTCTCGCAAATTGCGAACTTTTCTGGCTTGAAAGCTCTCGCCGCCCGTGCTATTCTGCTCCCATGACTACGATCGACGTTCTCATCGACGTTCTCAAGAAGGCTCGCACCACACTCGCCGAGCCGGGAGTTTGGACCAAGGGCTGGGGCCAAGGCACGAAAGTAGACGGGAATCTCCAAACCTGCGCCATTGGTGCGATTCGTGACGCTTCGGGGATGTACTGCCGCCCGACTGGGCACTCCGGTGTAACGGATGGCAACGACAAGGTTAGCGATGCCATTGTGGCGGTGGTAAGCGTCATTGAGCCACATCTCGCTCAAATTTATCCGCATGGAGAGGTACTCGCCAGCCTCCTCGTCGGCTACAACGACACCTCGCTCGACAACACCTGCGTTCTAGCTGCTTTCGATGCAGCAATCGAGCGTCTGGAGGCCAGCGATGCGGCGGCTTGAGATTCTAAAGCAAGCCCGTGGGCTGATTTCTTCGCCCGAGAACTGGACGCAGGGGCAGTGGGAACGCAGGCTGGAGGGCCGCGTGAGCTATTGCGCGATTGGTGCGGTACAACGCGCGCTAGGACATGATAGCCAACTCGGCATACCTCATCCCATGGCAAACGTGATTGTGGAGGAATGTCTCGCCCCAGTAATCGGGAAAACTTCTCGGATGGCCGTTGCGAGCTACAACGATTCTCATCCCCACGAGTGCGTCCTCGCCATGTTTGATGCCGCCATTGAGCGCGAGGAAGCCGCAGCATAATGTCGATCTACGGCACGTGGTTCACGATAGACGCTGGCGGTCACGATCTCCCCAACT
>Ga0209218_1000005_pt1 | contig 17287 bp, 7 predicted proteins | sample JacPinW_OM1H0_O3_FD_187965 | JGI IMG/M metagenome (GOLD analysis project Ga0209218, IMG submission 187965) | Forest soil microbial communities from Algoma, Ontario, Canada - Jack Pine, Ontario site 1_JW_OM1H0_O3 (SPAdes) (version 2) | ecosystem: Environmental > Terrestrial > Soil > Boreal...
ACGTTAAGCCAGAAGAGAAAATCGAATTCTCATTCTTAATGCATGAAATTAACGTTCTAACCAATTGAACTATCCTGGCTTGCTTAAATATATATTCATTCATTAAACAAATAGGGAGGATACCCTGAATTGAACAGGGAACTTACTGTGCCACATACAGTTGTTCTACCTTTTGAACTATATCCACCTTTATTTTTATAAAATATTTATGTTGAGGTGATTCGAACACCTATAAATAAATACCAAAAATTTATGACTTACCGATTAGTCTACAACATATTTACAGTTATATTTAAGTATTACTAGTAATACTTAAATATACATAATAATATGGGTAGTAAGACTTGAACTTACATGAGATAATTTCACCCCGTCCTAAGCGGGACCTGTCTACCAATTTCAGCATACCCATTAATATGATATTACATATCACTTAATAAAATTATATAAAACTTTATAAAACCATATATAACTTTAATCATATAAAAACTTTAAATTTAAAACTATATAAAACTTTTTTCATCGTTTTTATATTTTCATTTTTCAATATTTTTATGTTTTGTCTTTTATTTTTAAATTTTACTTGTTATAATTTATATAACATTATATTTTGCCCAAGATAAGATTTGAACTTATAGCCTAAACATCTTCAGAGTTCCGCTCTACCAGGTTGAGCTTCTTGGGCTTTTTTTTATTTTTAATCATTTATATTCATATATCATATTGAATTAGTTAATATTATATTAATACATAGTAAACATTTACCTTTGCTAAATATCAATATAATTAATAAATAACTTATATCTTGTACAGCTTTTTAACCTAAATCTATAACATATTTTTATAAATACAAATAACTAAATATATTTTTATTTTAATATCACCCAAAACTTTACAAAATAAATAAAAGGAACGATCATTAATATAAAAAAATAATCATATTTTTATTTTGTAAAATAAAAATTATTAATTCACCATTAGTATAAAACTAATAAATATTATCAAACTCGTTAGATGAAATATATTTAGAGTTATAATAAATACTATTAAAAATTAATCTTGAAATTACACTATTTATCTAAATAAAACATATTATTATGTTTTAATAATTAAAAAATTACGTTAAAGATTGTTTATATACTATATAAAAATAAATAAGTATTGTTTATCTTTATATATATAAACTTTAAAAACGCGTACAAGATTTGAACTTGTAAAAATATGTCCGTAGCATAACACTATACCAATTTAGTTAACGCGTTATGATTGTACTACAAAATATTACAATATATTACATTTTAATAAACGAAAGTTAGTTATATATATAAGTTTTATATATACAATAATCTATACTAGTGAATAACTTTCTTATTTTATAAATTAGCATTTATATAAAATATATCTCTGGAGATATTAGGACTCGATCCTAAAATAGCGATATGCAAAATCGCAGTTTTACCAATTAAACTATATCCCCTTAAGCTCATGTGCAAACAACATAAACCCTTTTGTAAGTAAATTAATAACCCAATCGGGGATCGAACCCGAGTATATAACGGTGAAAATGTTATGTCTTAACCACTTGACTATTGGGTCTATTATTAGTTTATATTTAAAATATTATTAGTTTATATTTATAATATTATAAACCTATAAATAAACTACAAATATTTTATAAATATTAAGGTGCAAGTATTTATTGTATTAAATATTTTTAATATTAAATATTATTAAAATATTTCAAGATTAAAAATATATATATATAATGTTTATCCGAGGAACGACTTGAACGTTCACGATATAATATCAGCAAAGCTTAAATTTGCCCTGTCTACCAATTCCAGCACTCGGATTTAAAATAAATACATATTTACAGAAATTAAATTTTACCTATAAACTATATTAAATTTTAAGTATAAACTATATTAAATATATACAAGGATTAGATTATATAAATATATATATATAACAATTAAAAATTTAATTAATATAAGTATTATAATAAATAAGGCCAGAATGATTCGAACACTCATCTGAGCTATCATGAGCAGCTTGCTTTACCTATTAAGCTATAGCCTTAATATAATAATATTTATGCGGACAGAGGATTTGCACCACTATTGACTGGGCATGAGCCAGTTATGTTACTATTACATTAATCCGCATTAATGTATTAATAATTTAATAAGCCCAGTATGAGATTTGCACTCATATCTTCCGATTACAAAACGGGTGCATTACTATTATGCAAACCAGGCTATATATCTATTATAAAAGTATTTTTTATTGCGATAAGTATGTTATTTAGTTAGTAATTAAATTAGTACTTTATACCTAAAAACGTCAAAGTCATTTCAGCTAAAGCCTATTAATGTTCGTAGTGTTATACTACGTATCTTTAAGAGTAGCTTAAGGTAAGCTTCGTGCCTAGATGCATTCAGCACTTATCTTTAACTAACATAGCTTTCCTGCCATGCCTATACTATAAATATACACTTGAGTAAACTAAAAGTAATATCCTACAAAAACAAATTGATATAAGAAATTAATTTCTTAATCTCATCATTAATTTTTCATTCGTTAATATTAAGCATATAAACAACAGGTAAACCAGAGGTTACCATACCCAACTCCTTTCGTACGAAGGGGCTATCCTTATTTTACTCTAATTTTCTCTAGAAGATAGAAACCATACTGTCTCACGACGTATTTAACCCAGCTCGTGTAGCTCTTTAATCGACGAACAGTCGCACCCTTCATAATTTCTGCATTCATGTGGATGAGCTAAGCCGACATCGAGGTGCCAAACTGCGCACTCAATTTGTACTCTCTGGCGCAATTAGCCTGTTCAAAAACGTTATAATAAAGAGTTTACCCCTTTATTCCACTCTTTACAAAATGGTTCAGACTATTTCTTCATCTTTAAACTACATCTAATTAATGCAATGTGAAAAATTTAAAATTTAATTTTTTAATTTTTTTATTTAATCTAATATTTTAATATGATTTTTTTTTATATAATTTAATATTTTAATATAATTTTAAATATTATTATAGTAATATAATTTAGTAATATAATTTTTTATTTAACATCATATATTATGTATTAATAACTACTTACTCAACCTTTTAATCCAAAAGCTCCATTACGTGTTTTAGATTGTACTATTGTAGATTGTAGATTAGATTTAACATGACCTCTTATCATAACTGATGATAATTTATTATATGAAGAATGTATATTTTTTAAACTACCTTTATATCTATATTTAAATATAGACCTTGAAGCAGTTAAACGTCTGGTTAATCTACCTGATACTTCAAATCTTACACCACTAACTACTTTTTGTTTTATAAAGTTAAGAAAGTTATTTTTATTAATACTATTTATATTTTTATCACTTGTTAAAAGTAAATATAAATATGGTGATTTTACCTTTAATAAAGCCTTTCTTAAAACTCTTAATAGTTTATTTTTTCTATTTCTTAACTTAAAACCTATAGCAGATGAAAATATATCACTGTTTAAATGTATAGATTTTAATTCAATTATTTTTAATTCTACTTTTTTATTGTAGATTCGACTTATTAAATTAATCAAACCTAAGCCTTTTCAACTCAAAAATAAATTTGTAAATTTACATTTGTTAAAATTTAACAATTTTGCATAATAGAAAAATTTTTCCTCTAATAAAAATAATTTTTTAAAAAACATAAGATTATGCATTTTACGTAATACAAGATATGTATTATTTATATTTAATAATATTCAAATAAATAAATTATTTCTTTTTTTTAAATTTAGTCCTCATTTGTGAGAAGTAAATCTTTTTTTTAATGTATATGATAATATGTTTTTTATTTTTTTTATAAGTTTAAACTTACGTTTGTATAAGTATATTTGAATTACTTTTCTTTTTATATTTATAAATGTACGTTCGAAATGTTTATCTTTTATGTTTTTTATTTTATACTTAATAAAGTTTATCTGCTTTACATTTTTTGAATCATCAAATTTAAAAAAATTAAATTTTAACATATTTTGTATGTTTCTTAATTCATGTTTAAAATATATATTAAATCTATTATAATATGTATTAGATACAAAGAGTTTTACCATACTTTTAATATGATTTTTAAAACTACGAATGTTTTCTTTTTGTTTTTTTACATATATATTTTTAGCTATAGATTTTATTTTACGGTTGAAAATATATTTTTGTTTATTATACGTATATAGTGTAATAATAACTTTAGCATTAGTATGTTTCATTTCAGCTCTACTAATATATATCCTATTAGCAGAAAAACGATTGTTTCTAACACGTCTACGTTTAAATAATGTTTTTAGTTTACTTGTAAGTATATTAATGTAACTTTTACATAGATTATTTACTATTTTATCTGCATTAATTAATGATTTAATATATGATTTATTAAAAGCATAGATACTATTAGATCATTCTTTATTTGAAGAGGGATAATATTGAATAGGATTTTTTTTTAAATTTTCTCTCTTAATTTTTTCCTGATATCCTATTTTATCATCCCTATTTTTAGTAAAATTAGTAATTTTATTATCGACAATTAAATTAGATTTTTTGTTTAATAAATTTAACATATGAATTATAAAATAATATTAGTTATATAATGTTATATTATATAAGGTATATGATAAGTACATAAATTATTATATAATTTGATTAAAAATATTTTTTTAATCTTTTTTAAAATAAATTATATATTGTATATTAGATATAGTTTTAACTAAAGATGCTGGGATTATATAAAGGATTATTGTTAGTCACTCACCTTTTAGTCGTTGAACGCACTTATTACTTGTTTTAATATATATAATTAACACATTAAAAAGCTAAAATAAGTTTCGCTTCAAGTTTACTTATTTAGCGTAAAATTTACATACATAAATAAGTTATTCTTGAAATTTACCCAGTTATATTACCAATGGTCTTAAAAAAGACATTGGAGGACTAACAGTTAATCCCCAGCGTAGCTTTTTCAATAATACAAGACCTTTCCTTACTGCGTCTTGCGATCTTTATGCCCTGCTTACGCAACTGATAGACGTGTAAGTCAAACAGTAAAGCAAGATTAAGCCATTAAACTTTGAAAGTATATATAAAAATCCTTCTATAAGCTTTTTAAAGCATTAAAGCTGTATAAACTTACTAATAAAAGAACTAAAAGTATTATACATTTTTTTAATCTATTAATACCTTGTATACATCTATTTTCCATATAGTTAAAATCTTACTTATTTTAAATGTTATAGTTCTAACCTAATAGAAATGTAACTGAATAAATTATAGATACTTAAAAAATATTTTTAAGTAAATATAACCAATAACAAAATAAAATAATAAAATATAAAGCAATCTTTTTTAAGAAATCTATTATAGATTAATTGCATATTGCACCTTTACAAAATTAAATTTGGATACACCCAGGTACTCTTTATGGGATCTGTGCCCCGCATAAACCGTCCGCTAGCCACTGTTTCCTGAGTAACCAATTACTTAATTTTACATATGTTATTATATATATGAGTTATATTTCATATATTCCTGTTAATTTTTCATTGGTGTAACCTCCTTATTTTCGGATTAGTATAGTAGACTTTAGTTTAACAAGAAGTTTTTGATAAACCTATTCTACCGATATGACAAACTAAGCAAAGGTGTTTCAATTTTGTTTAGTCAACTACCTTATACACTACAACTTGTTAAATCATACCCTGTAACTAGTAACAGTAAAGCTGCATGGGGTCTGTCGAGATAGGTTGTTTCATTACTGAAATTTCCCCCTCCAAGAACCGTACGTGCGACTTTCATCGCATACGGCTCAAGCATTATATTTTACATATATTTAACTTTTTAGAATTATTTTTATCTTAAACATAAAAATTATACCAGCTATCAGTAACGAGAATATTTGTCATGAATGCCCTTTATAACATTATCTATATTGACATCTGAAAAAGATTTGTTACCCCAGATTGTTGTTCTTAGGTCGTCTGTATTATAGAATTTATTTAATAGAAAATTCGAAGCATCATTAGTAAGTAGTCCACGATTAGTATATTTCACATCTACATCTCCCAAACTAACCTTTTTATAACCGATGTTATATCTGGCTCTATGAACTAGTTCGTCATTTTTTAATTGATTTAATCTATTATATACCGTTTTAGCTTCGCCAGCTTCTAAAATTACAGGATCAACTGGCTGAGGTATAACCCTATCCTCTGAAGAACTACGTCTTCTAGCTTTCCCCTTGTTATTAGGGTCTTGACTAGTAGACGGCTCCACCGGATTAGGGCCTGATGGACCATTTCCGGGACCCGATGACCCATTTCCAGGCGGATCAGATCTAGGGGAATTAGGCGTAGGATTTAATATACGATTTATCTCCATTAACACTCTAAAGACATCCTTATAAAAACCATCCATTAATATAAATAAACAGAGCATAATTAATACGAATATTAAAATATTAATATAATAATGAATATTTGGATGTTTATTTTTAAATGTAACATTAATTATATTAATATAGATAAGTACAAATACAGATAAAGCTAATATTAGACATACGCTTAATAAGCGAATATCTCCATAATATGTTGATTTAAAAATACTGTATGTAAATAATAATACACCACCTACTAAAAAATACATTAAGCCATATAAAGTTGTAAACTTTAAATTAGGATATATTTTGGATATACAGAAAAATAAAATATCCTTTATAAAGTTTAATAGACTATCTTTCTTCTTTGTATTTATAGTATGGTACTGTTTTTTGTTACCAGGTATTTCTGATCATTTTATAATTTGAAGTTTATTACTACTAGTAATTAAACCATTATTTAATAATCTACCTGAATTCATACCTCTTTTAATACTTATCATATCAGAAAGTCCTTTATAATTTTTATGGGCATTATTATTTTTTAAATTTATTAATTCTTTTCATGCTAAATAATCTAGGTGCTTACGAGTATGCATAGTATGTTTATCAACGAATGCAGTTATGGTTTTATTGTCACGAATAACTAATCTTGAAACAGAACGTGCATTTTTTGATTCTTTTAAAGAAGATATATTGTATTTAGGTTTTAAATAACCTTTGTCAAAGAACAATTTTATACTTTCCAAGACTTTAACATCATGGCTATTTTGTGCTATTTCTAATGTGTTAGTAATTTGTAATAAAGATTTCTCTCCATTTTTAACATATCCTATTCCACATTGAAAACAACCTTCACCATCTATAAAAGCTTGTAATCATTCAGGTTGTAAATTTATATTAATATTATTTAAGTAATTTCATCTTTCGTCAAAAGATCTTTTAGAATTCATGTTATTTTTTAAAGTTAATATAGAATTAATGTTATTATTAGATGATTTTTTATATAGAATAGCTTTTTTTCAATCCAGGTAGTCTAATTGTTTAGAACCTACTAATGGAAATTTATCAAAATGAGGTATAATAATATTTATTATATCTTCAACTTTTGATACTTGATACTTATAAGTATCAAATGCCTTGTTGTCTACCAATACAGCACCACAACCAAAGTATTTTTTCATATCATTCAATATTACTAATGAATGACCCTTTTGGGTTACCTTGAAAGCAAAAGTTATTTTATTGTTAATCCTATTGTAATTAATACTGAAGTTACCTTCAGCATCAGTAATGCCTGTAATTCAAAAAGAAGATAAAGTAGTGTTGTTGTTAGCTTTAAATTATATTAAAGGTTAAGTCTTATACTATATCTTTCAGCTCTATCACGGGTGAGGCTGCCAACCTTCTCATGACCCGAGCCAATCATTACATATAGCTTTCCTTACCAGGGAACGGGTACTTATTTGATATAATAAAAGCGTTGTACTTAACTTGAATGGACCAAAAAAATACATTTAATTCACAACGAAAACTAAATATATTAGAAAATTTATTTATTCCTATTACACCTAAATTATCTACCTGTTTTTATTTTAGCATATCTAATAATTATCATCTATTTTATATAATTCAGTTTATATGTAAATATAAAGCCAGTTCTAAGTCAGCATTCTTTCAAATTAGTTATAAACCTATTCTCACTATTACTATGAGACATTCGCTTTTTAGAACATCCTTTACCCACTAATGTATATCCAACTTTGCAGTTGAACTTCCTTAAAAAAAGGGCACTATTGGGCTTACCTAGTTTACTTAATAACACCTTAATTATTACCTTAGGATTCCACTATACGTATATTGACATAAGACCCATTAATAAACAAACGAAAAATTGCTTATACAGTCAATAAATCTTTCATAATTTATTTTTGTTTCATTTATTTTTTTTTAGTTGAAAGATTCTATATTACGCTTCAATCGTGAATTCATAAATATTATCCATAGTATTATAGCTCTCCTCCCTACTTATTATAGGCAGGATGGTCTGTCGACCTTGTTGAACGGGCTTTACACATTAAAATTACTTCTAATGCATACCGTCTGAGCTCAGATAATGGGTTACCTGGTGGGTTCACACCACATTGTTATTAAGCACTTGCTAGTCGCACTCTCGTCTATCTAGAGATAGGCAGTATCTTCACTGCCATTCCAATTTCACTGAGCCAATCATTGAGACAGCTGTTGCATCGTGAGATCATTCATGCGCGACATCATTTAAATGCCAAGGTATTTCGCTACCTTAGGACCCTCATAGGTAAGGCCGCCATTGAATGGGGGTTCCTTCAAAACCTAGTCTATATTAGTCGGCTAAGTAAATCCGTTAACCATCCATCATCGGGCAGACAACACACTCAATACATTGATTTACATCTTACGCAGAGTGCTGTGTTTTAATTAAACAGTCGTGCAACATCATTCTATGTCTCCTCTTCCTAGCCTGATATTAATCAGTAGGAATGGCACACCTTATCCCGTAGTTACGGTGTCAATTTGCCGAGTTCCTTAATGATTGTTAGCTCAAACGCCTTCGTATTCTCTACTAGCTTACTAGGGTTAGTATCTAGGTACGGTTTTTGTTCATTAAATTAGTATCATCTGTTTTAGTTTATTCCCTAATATTAATATAATATGTGTTTTTCCAGAACACTTTTTACTCTACAACAGATATAAATATCTTCATATATCATATAATATGCCACTCCCTACTCTATTTTGTACAGGAACATGCCATAATATATTTATTCACATCCATAAAGTAATTTATATTCTATATATTTATATATTTATGGGTATATAAAAAATATATATTAATATTATATAATATTAACGTTGTATAAATGTTGTTACACATATAGTCTCATCGTTTTATCCTTTAGGTTAAACTTAGAGGCCGTTTTTCTTTAAGAAACATGTATAGAAAGATACCATAAGCTTAAGGCGAGGGAATTATCCCTTTTTCGTTACTCATGTCAGCATTATCACTTGGGATATTTAATTATTAGTATTAAAAATACTAATTCTAAAATTTGCCCAATGTTCCGCTACCCCATAAAACATACTTTTTTTTTACACAAAATAAAAATTATTTAATAATATAATAAATATGTTATTATGGACAAGGTGTCGGTGTATTGTTTAGATCCGTTATATCTTCGGCGCTTTTAACTAAAAAGGTTAATAAAACTTAACCTATTGAACCAGTGCTCTGTTACGAGGTCTTTAAAAAATGGCAGCTTCTAAGCCTATTTCCTGGTTGTATGATTTAAATACTTCCTTACTTTCACTTAACAATAACTTTGGAACCTTAAACACTTGTTCTGGGCTGTTTCCCTTTAGACATACACAGATCTACCTCTTTAGTCTATAATAAGACAAAGTTGAGGTCCTTCTCCCTAAATAGTTATAGATCATAAGATTTTACAATAACTATCCATTTAGACAACAGGTTTAAAACCTGATTTCAATTAATAATTGAAATTTAAGTAATTTTTACAATAAATTTATTAACACAACCTATATATTATTATATTTTTGTTACAAGATATATTCCATCAATTAATGAACCTCTTTTAACAGCATTATAGATTGCTTGTCGAGTAACACCTAAAAATTCACCTGCTTCAGTTTGATTACTAAATTCTTTTATTTCATTAGTTTGAGTATTTAAAACTGAAACTGATACTCCTTCACGTGCTAAAGTTTTAGCTGTTATATTAGCTAAAGCCTCAGTAGTTAAAGGATTATTCTTTCTATAACTTGCAGTAGCAACAGCTAATTTATTTCTAGTTTCTTCACTAACAAGTTTTCCTTTATGAATTGAAGATAATATTTCCTTATGTTCAGGGGATACAATTCTAGTTTTTAACTTTTCTAGGGTTTCTTCGCTATGCTTAAAACCAAGTAAAGAATATGCATATTTTAATATATTATAGTCAGGAATAAATAAATCAAGATAAAATTGTTCTCTTTCAAGCAATTTAGCTTTTGAGCAATACTATAAAATTTCTAATGTAAAATTTTTGTGACCATACTTCAGTAGAGCATCTTGTATTGGTCTAGGATTTCTATTTAATTCTTTTTCATTAAAATAACTTCCTAATCTTTTTGACAAATTTATAGCACTACCTACATATGTTTTACCATTCAGATTATTCACTCAACGATAAATACCTGATGGATTATTATTATCTTTTAATATATCATCTTTCAATAATTTTGCATTTATATAAATTTTAGTTGGAGATACTAACTCTACATTTGTCATAGTAGATGTAACTAAATAATTATTCATTTTATTGTTGTTGTTATTATTTATTGTAGCGTTTTAATTATTATAATGTCGACACCTTAGTGTTTGTCTCATACCAAACGTAGGTCATGGTTAATTAAACCAAGCTCACTTCTCAGATTACTAGAGTCTCCGCTAGGTCCGGTCAATACTTCATTTTGACAAGGTGATTGACATCGCATCTTGCAGTATCTTAACCCTATTAACATCGATACGTGGAGTGCTAGTCCAACCGCATTCCGATTTATCCTTCGAAAGATAGTCGCTTGTCGGTATTAAGTCTTTACAAGAGTCGACTTTAAATGTTATTAAAAATACCAAAAGAAACTTTATAAAAATTACTTAATTGCCATTGCATTCTTTCGAATGAGGCTTGACTATATCTTAAGCTTGCGCCAACCTACATCTAGTCGATGAACTGCACACCTATAAATTAGGTGCTTGGCTGCGGATTACCCATTTACTAACGTATATAGATTTCGATTTTACCATACCACGAGTCATTACCTGTGCCACAGACTATGTTACCATGTCTGCTTGGTTGAAATCCCTTTAGGGTTTTCCCGCAATTTGAAGGTTTTTAGCAGAAGGTTCACTTCTACTTATAGGCTGTTTTATACGGGTTACTTACACCCATACAACCTTATCGTTAAATGTCTGATTGTTCAACATTCATCATTGCCATTCCGAGAGCAAATACTCGCGAATAGAGTCTTCACAACCCCCCCATGTGTACAAAAATATATAATTTTTATACAAATATATACAATTTGTCCGAGATCACAATTCTGTACCTGCTATGATGTTATTTAAACTACATACTTAGATATGTTTCGCGGAAAACCAGCTATAGGTAGTCAGTATTGTCTTTCACTAACTTACCACAGTTCTTTGGATATCTTTACAACGATAACCCATTCGGCCTTTTATAAGCCTGACTATGGTAAGATCACCACCCTTCGGGTCTCTACTTAGATACTTAATCATTACTTAATAATCGGATTATCTAGGCATCATTGCTTGCATCTAATTAGAACTTGCTGACCCATTATACAAAAGGTACGCTCTTATATGTTTATTAAACTTAACTTGAGCTGCTTATAAGACTACTAATTCATATCATTTCCCTCACGGTACTAGTTCACTATCGCTTGTATATCATACTTAGCCTTAGAGGAAGGTTCCCCTTTATTCAAACAGATTAATCCATTTTACTTATTAGGCATTTCTACTTTCATTCACACTACTTATAGAATCTCGTTTGATTTCCTTTCCTGAAGCTACTAAGATATTTCAATTCGCTTCGTTTATAAATAGAATTTATTCAAGAGTTTATGGATCTAGTGATAGGTGTTTACCTATGCTATGATCAAATATATCTCTTTAATATACAGCTAGATATCCTTAATAGTCTCTTTATATACTTGCCATTATATTTAATCCTTAAAACTTTTATCATAATATAAAATTATTTCTTAAGGGATTAAAATAATGAAATAACACAATACATATCAAATACATTACTATTAATTATTATAAAATATGGTTTTAGATATTTTTATATAAATATTATCGGGTCATTATGATTCGAACATAACTATTCCTCAACCCAAATGAGGTGCCTAACCAGCCTGGCTCTAACCCGTTTATATATTATTGTATTATTATATTATTATATTTTTTTATATAGATTATTATTTTCTTTTATATAAATTATTATTACCTTTAATACATTATGATTCCTCAGCGAATCGAACGCTGATAATACTCTTATCAAAAGCACACTTTACCTATTAAGTTAAGAAATCTTTAAAGACAAGAGCATCCAGACTTGAACTGAAAATTTGAAGTTTGAAGCTTCCTATTTTACCATTAAACTATACTCTTTAATCTTAAATATTAAAAATAAATTAGAATAACGTTTATAAAATACATTAATTTATTTATTCATTCATGAATTAATTAACTTATAACATCTATACAATACAAATATAACATTTATATAATACATAACATTTATATAATACATAGATATATAACACTTATATTACTGGTATAATATGTATACAATATATTAGAATAACATGTATAAAATATATTTTATATATACTTAAATTATGTATGCTTTATATACAATATATTTAATATAATATACGGAAGAGAGATGATTCGAACATCCAGGTGAAAAACACAATATTTAGCAAATATCTCGCCTTACCAGTGGCAACTCTTCCTTTTGCTAAAATAGCATATACTAATTTCGAGTTAGACCGGGATCGATCCGGCATCTACTTTCGTGACAAGAAAGTCCTTTACCATTAAGTTACTAACTCTTTACGGCTAACCGAATTCGAATCGATACACTTCGCTTGGAAGGCGAAAGGTCTACCAGTTAACCTACAGCCGTTTATCTTCTATTTTAAGATCTAAGGGATTTGAACCCCTATAATAATGATTAAAAGTCATATGCTTTACCATTAAGCTAAGATCTCTTTAAGTTTATAACTTATACAAAAAATAATTGTAACTTATACAAAAAATATTTATAACACAAAAAATATTTATAAGGAATAAGTGATTCGAACACTTAACCTGCCGTGTGTAAAACGGATGCTCTACCAATTAAGCTAATTCCTTTTTATACTTTTAAATTATATTAGTTTTTTTGTTTAATAGTTATGATTATAGCACCGACCATCGCTAACAATAAGATTATAGATGTTAATATAAGTCATATTGAATAATTAGTATATATTATATTACCTATACTTGTTATATGAGAAGTTTCTGATAAAAAACCATCTCATAGTTTAGATGTTACATGGTATAATTCTACATCATTACTTAAAGTAAATACTTTAATAATATTAGATATATCGTAATTATTATTTGCTAATATATATGGTAATATATTATTTACAGAATAATTGAAAGAAATACCTAATATTATAGCTAGAGGTATACTATTACTGGTGTCTATTAATAATTCAGATATTCTAATATTTATTAACATTAAAATAAATAGAAATAATATAGAAACTGCTCCTATATATACTAATAGGTAAGATAAACCTATAAAATTTAAACCTAACATTATTAAATAACATGATATACTTAGAAATAGTCCTATTAAAAATAAAACAGATACAATCGGATTTTTAGTTATTATTACTAATATACCACATATTATTGCAGCAACATATAAAAAATCTAAAAATATATCTTTATAACCATTGAAAACGATTTCTTTAAAAATATATAACATTATAAAAAATTAAAATTTACCTTCTCATAATAATTATTATTCATATATATATATAAGTTAATATATAACTTAATTTATAGGTTAATAAATTATATATAGAATTATAATATATTTGAAATAATTAAAAAGAAAATACAAAAACACGTATAAGATTTTAATTTATTAAAATATGTATATAACATAACACTATACCAATTAAATTAACGCATTATGTATATAATATATATATTATATATATTCTATATATATTACATAGCCCTTAAAATGAATCGAACATTTATCAGAATATTAACAGTATTCCGCTCTACCATTGAGCTATAAAGGCTTTAAAAAACTAATAATATTTAGGAAAATTAATAAATACTATAATTAAATATTAACTATAACCAATTATTATATTTAATTTAGGAAACAAGAGATTCGAACTCCTAAAAGCCTATGGCTATTGAGTTTACAGCTCAACCCATTTTACCAATAATGGAAGTTTCCTTTTTTTTATTATATAATGCCTAATTGTAGAATTACTTACACCAATAGCCCTAGCATCAATTAATTTAGAATTGTATACCAACACTTGTTTTTTTTTTCAACATTAAATACTTGTACAGGAATACTTGGAAATAAACTAATTTTAGCTTTAGTTTTTTCACTTTGTTTACGCACTTTTATTCAAAATAGTTTCTGAAACAATACGAGAACTTTTACTTTTTGTTTTATTATTTTTTTTTTCATATTTTACTTAAATATACTACACTCTTACACCTTTTTATTTAAACAAAAAATTGTTATTTTTTCACATTTTTAATGTCTAAATTATATTTAAGAGTAATGCTTTTCTTTAGAAAAGCATTATGTATATATTTTATAGTTATATATTACTATTAATTAGTACTATAGTACATATAGTGTATTACTTTACATATTATTGGCTAATTCTACAATAAATCTACCTTTATAGAGTTTAGTATTTTTACCTTTTAGCTTGTTTATATTAGTATTTTTACCTTTTAGCTTGTTTATATTAGTATTTTTACTTGCATTCAAAGCAACAGCTGCACTTCTAGCAGAAGTAACTCTAGTTTTTAAATCTGTAATTAATATATATTGTGCAGTCATAGTAAAAGCTAAAATTTTCATACGAGTTTTTCTGGATATTTTATTTTAGTTATTTTTCAAAAGATAGATTGAAGTTTAGATATATTTAAACTATACTTATTTACTTTTCTTTCATATATGTCTAAAAGAAAATAAGCAAAACTTATATCACCACCTTTACTCTTAAATGATATAACCAGTCATGCATATTTAAGCTTTAAACAAGTATGATTTTTAGTTATACGACCTAGACTAGATTCAGCTGTTTTACAAATATTAAAACTAGGATTTAGAAGATCTAAGTAATATTGTTATTTTTCAATAACAGAACTTTTATCACAATACTCAAATATTTCTAAGGTAAATTTAAAGTAACCTTGTTTTAATAAAGCTCTATACACAATACTATTTCTTTAAATAAGAAAAAAAGTAATCTCTCAATCTTTTAGTTAAATCTGTAGCACTACCTATATATATGTATCACCATTAACTTTAATGATTCAACGATACACACCATATTTACCTTTGTTATCTTTAAGTATTGTTTTTTTATCTATCTTCAAATTTGAATAAACTACAACAGGAATAGTAGAAAGAGAAATATATTCAGTATTAATAAAAATACTATAACCAAATAAATAGATAAAACCAAATAATACTCTAAAATTCATTGCAACTACAAAATTAAGTGAACAAAAAAGGTTAATTATATTTTTATGTATAATTTATACAAATTATAAAACTTAAATCTCTCATATGCCTATATCCGGATTCGAACCAGATTTAATATAATTATAATAATATATTATAATAATATATATATTAATTCCTACACAGACTTTTTTTTTTATTTGGGTGTATTGTTTATATTAATTATTCCCGGGCAAGTTCCCCTACCCGAACCGTATTTCGACTTAACACCAATCAGAGCTACGCATACGAAGATTACTTGTTAAAATATCTAAACCTAAATTATCTAAGATAAAAATTAACAACCACCAAACTTATTGCATACACTCCTTTCAGCGCCTGACGAGTAGTTAGTACCTATCTGAGATTAAATTCACCGTGATATGATTACTCACGATTACTAGTAATTCCTTTTTCATGTAGTCGAGTTTCAGACTACAATCCATATTATATCCTACTTTAAGGATTAGCTCCAATTTACATTATTGCATCCCTTTGTAAAGGCATATGTGGCACGTCTATAGCCCACAACATTAAGGCCATGATGACTTGTCTTAGTCCCTCTTATCACATCCAATATAGCGGTGAACTGTTTTATTATTAAATAAAACAAGGGTTTACGTTAATTTAATGGATCTAACCAAATCTCACGACATTAACTGAAGACAGCCATGCAACACATGTGATCTAAATACGTTAATTAAGCTAATAGCTTAATTAACTTATCCAAATATATAGAGTTTAGATCATACAAATTGTGGTAAGGTTATTCGAGGATCATCGAATTAAATAACATACTTCACTACTGGTTTCAGAAACGGTCTAATGATTTCAGTTCCTGCGTTGCCGCATTACTCTTGAGGTGGAGTGCTTACATTTTCATTTATAGTCTAAAAATATTTTAATCTATGACACTCATCATTGTCTGCTTGGACTACGGGGGTATCTAATCCTCTTCACTTCCCAAGCCTTCGTCCCTCAACGTCAGTTTTCACATAAAGGTTTGCCTTCGCCATTACCCGTCCTAAAGGTATCAAAACATTTCATCTCTACACCAATAGTTCTGATATCTCCCTCTTACACTAAAACTCAAGTCTTATCCGTACCCTTATTTGGGCGTGATATACTGTCTAGGTACCCTTTATACCTAATAAATATGAATAACACTAGTCTCCCTTGTCTTACCGCGACTGCTGGCACAAGATTTGGTCGAGACTATAGATACAAAGTTGTCATTATCAGCTTTTATCTAGAACTTTATAAGACATAGTCAATCAAGTTAACCCTAAAAATATCAAATATGATATACATATTATATATAGTATTAAACCTAGTTTCCTAGCTTTAATGGTTAACTCTCATTCTTCCAAGTTGCTGGTTCAGCCGTTAGGCCATTGACCAATATTCCTCACTGCTGTACTAGACGTATTGGGGTTTTTTCAGACCCAATGTGATCG
>Ga0209218_1000006_pt1 | contig 17260 bp, 15 predicted proteins | sample JacPinW_OM1H0_O3_FD_187965 | JGI IMG/M metagenome (GOLD analysis project Ga0209218, IMG submission 187965) | Forest soil microbial communities from Algoma, Ontario, Canada - Jack Pine, Ontario site 1_JW_OM1H0_O3 (SPAdes) (version 2) | ecosystem: Environmental > Terrestrial > Soil > Boreal...
TATTAGAAGTGATGTGGATTTACATTCTGTAGAATTTATCATAAATACACACTATTTTTCTGCTTGGTTAGTAGGATTTATAGAAGCTGAAGGTTGTTTCAGTGTATATAAACTGAACAAGAATGAGGATTATTTTGTAGCTAGTTTTGATATAGCTCAGAAAAATGGACAAGTATTGATAGCTGCTATTCGTAAATACTTGTCCTTTACCACTACTGTGTACATGGATAAGACAAATTGTTACAAGCTGAAGGTGTCAAGTGTAAGATCATTGGAAAATGTAATTAAATTCTTAAATAATGCACCTATCAAGCTATTAGGTAACAAAAAATTACAATATTTACTATGGTTAAAACAATTACGTACAATACCTAGATATTCAGAAAAGATTAAAATACCTTCAAACTACTAAATAAATCCTAGATATTACCGTCTAGCTTTAGTACAGCGCACATGGTAAAATTATAGGAGAGATCAAGATATAGTCCGATCAGTAAAGAAATTTATTGGGTGTAGTAAGAGTATTTAATGTTTATATTAAATATGGTAACTACCAACACATATGCTCTGTAAATAATGCAACTTTAAATAGATTTTTCTCATTACATTTTGTATTACCTTTTATATTAGCCGCTTTGGCTTTAATGCATTTAATTGTATTACATGATAGTGCAGGATCTGGTAATCCTTTAGGTGTTTCAGGTAATTATGACAGAATACCTTTTGCACCATATTATATATTTAAAGATTTAATAACTATATTTTTATTTATAGTAGTATTATCAATCTTTGTATTCTTTATGCCTAATGTTTTAGGTGATAGTGAAAATTATGTTATGGCAAATCCCATGCAAACTCCTGCTGCTATAGTACCTGAGTGATATCTTTTACCATTTTATGCTATATTAAGATCTATACCTAATAAATTATTGGGTGTTATTGCAATGTTCAGTGCAATATTAATATTATTAGTTATGCCATTTACTGATTTAAGTAGATCAAGAGGTATACAATTCAGACCATTAAGTAAAATAGCTTTTTATATTTTTATAGCCAATTTCTTAATTTTAATGCAACTAGGTGCTAAACATGTTGAATCTCCATTCATAGAATTTGGACAAATATCAACAATAATTTATTTTTCATATTTTTTAGTTATAGTACCTGTAACTAGTTTATTAGAAAATAGTTTAATAGAATTATCTATAAATAAATAAAAAACATAAAAAAAATATAAAAATAAATAGTTTTTATAGATAAATAGGTTCAAATCCTATACTATTCAAATGATCATTAGTTCAATATTATTATTATTATTATCGAATGCCGTAACATTAAGACGAGATAAATCTATATTATATTCAAGAATAAGTATGATTATTTTAATTTACTCTTGTTTAATAGGATACAATAATTTAGATTTTTCCTTTTTGGAAAATGGTATAGGGTTATTTGGAGGTTTATTTCATGCCACATGTATAACTAATATATTCCATATTTTTATATTATTATTAAGTAGTATTATATTAGTATTAACAGCTTTTTACCCTAGAAATTTAAAAACCCAAGAATACAGTTCATTGTATAAATTAATATATTGTAAATTAATTTATTATGAAACAAGTATTTTAAATAAAATGGCTGAACAATACAAAATAATAGAGTATCCCCTAATATTATTATTTATAGTTACAGGGGCCTTATTTTTAATGTCAACAAACGATTTGGTTTCTATATTTTTATCAATAGAATTGCAAAGTTATGGACTCTATCTTTTGTCTACAATATACAGAAATTCAGAATCAGCCACTTCTGGTGGTCTTATGTATTTTTTATTAGGTGGTTTATCTTCTTGTTTTATATTATTAAGTACAAGTTTGTTATATGCTAATTCAGGTACTACTAATTTAGATAGCCTTTATATAATAATTAATATATCCGACATGGATGTTTCTATGGCTGATAAGTCAACTAACATACTGTATTGATACAAACCTTATTATATACATATAAGTTTATTGATAATGTCTGTAGGGTTTTTATTTAAAGTTTCAGCAGCACCTTTTCATTTTTGAAGTCCTGATGTGTATGATGCTATTCCAACCATAGTAACCACTTTTGTGGCCATAATCGCAAAAATATCTATATTTATCTTTTTATTAGAATTAGTACATTATACTAGTAAATCAATTTTTGACCTAAATTTTACTTGGACTACTAGTTTATTACTTAGTTCTCTAATATCTTTAATTATAGGTACAGTAGTAGGTTTAAGACAGTTTAGAATAAAAAGGTTATATGCTTATAGTACTATATCACATGTAGGGTTTATATTATTATCATTAAGTATACACAGTGTAGAATCTATACAAGCATTTATATTTTATATAATACAATACTCTATATCAAATCTAAATGCTTTCATACTATTAATTAGTATAGGTTATTCGTTATATTGTTATGTGTATGAAGACAAAAAAGAAATTGAGACTAAAAAATATACTAAAAATGAAGAAGTTGTCAATAAATACAGATACCAAGATGAAAATACTTCTCCTATACAGCTTATAGGTCAGTTGAAAGGTTATTACTATATAAATCCAATGCTGGCTTTAAGTTTATGTATAACTTTATTTTCATTTGTAGGAGTTCCACCTTTAATAGGTTTTTTTGGAAAACAGATGATTCTGAGTGCAGCTCTTGATAATGGATACATATTTATGTCATTAGTTGCTATATTAACTAGTGTAATAAGTGCGGTATATTACCTAGCTATTATAAAACAAATATTCTTTGAAAAACCTTCTTACAAATTAAATCCTGTTTTAAATGACTTAAGTTTAAACTGCGTTATTAGTAACGGAAAAACTATTTTAAAAAAAACAATGCTTAAGGTTAATAATATTGTAATATCTAGTTCTTTAAGTGTAATTATATCTATTTTAACCCTTATTATCCTTCTTTTCATCTTTATACCGCAGGAATGATTAAGTATGTCAAATATATTAGCACTAATACTATTTAATATATAAATATGACCAGTACTACGTTTTTTTTTATATTTATACCTTTATTAGCTATTATATTATTAGTAGTTAATTTAATATTAGCTCCACATAATCCTTACCAAGAAAAAGATAGTGTGTTTGAATGTGGTTTTCATTCTTTTTTAGGTCAAAACAGAACTCAGTTTAGTATATCTTTTTTCATATTTGCACTATTATTCTTATTATTTGATTTAGAAATACTTCTAGTATATCCTTATATTGTAAGTGGATATACAAATGATATATATGGTTTAATTATTATGCTAATATTTTTTGTATTATTGACTTTAGGATTTGCTTTTGAATTAGGTAAAAATGCGTTAAAAATTGATAGTAGACAAAAATTAAGTTTATAAGTAAACCCTGTGTTATACTATTCAAATGATCATTAGTTCAATATTATTATTATTATTATCGAATGCCGTAACATTAAGACGAGATAAATCTATATTATATTCAAGAATAAGTATGATTATTTTAATTTACTCTTGTTTAATAGGATACAATAATTTAGATTGATACTTTTTAGTAAATTGTATAGACTTATTTGAAGGTTATTTCCTTTCTACAATTATAGAATTACAAATAATTGGTTTATACTTATTATATAGTATATATATAAGTATAAATCCTCAATATTTTTACATTTTTTTATTCATGGGTTTTTTCAGCTGCTTTTCCGTGTTTGGATGTATAGGGGTTACAACATTATTTTTATTAAAATCTTGTTGTTTAACAATATATATTATATTATATAATCTTATACATGTAAAATCGAAAAATAAAAAATCTAATACTTGTCTTCAAAATATATATTTAAAATTAAAAGATATAATACAAAAAATTATTGAAAATTTTAAATATATTGGATTAATGTTTCTTGTGTCTATTGCTATAAAAAACAGTTTTTTTTTTATATTAGACGATTTTTACTGTCTTCTATTAATGGTATTTTTACCATTTTCTTTGTGGTTACCTATATCATATATAAATAGTATTTTTTTCATGTATAAAAATAAAGAAACTATTAATTTTTCTTTATTTAATAAATATATTATTAATAATATTACAATAAATAAAGCTATTTTTTTAATTTGTATGGCTACGTTTTTTGGCTATATTAAAATAGTATTTTTATTAGATTTATTTCGTCCTGATTTATGCGATAATAGCGATGACGAAAGTGATAGTAATGTTTCCGAAGATTTTAAAAATAAAGATATTGTAAAGTATAATCCTAAGAGACGTTTAAGCACGTCAGATACTCAGTTATCAAAAGATGCTATAAACAAAGATATACTAAAATATAATCTTAAAAGACGTTTAAGCACATCAGATACTCAGTTATCAGAAAATGTTAGCAATAAAAATATAAAAATTAATCCTGATCTTTTGATAACAGACCTAGAATTAGACTATTTATCTTCTACCGATACTAAAATAGTCTATAAATATTATTCATTTAATGACGATTTCTATATTCATGTTACGGATGCCAGAAGGATTATAACTAAGCATTTTAAGCATATATGGGTAGAATTACCTAAGTTTTCTGGTTACACAATAAATAACTATATGGATAAGAGTCCAAGTGCTATATTAGCTTTTGATCAATTAGATAGTGATACATATGAAGACATAACATATGGTTATGTTTCACCTATACTAAATGCTGTTTTCAAAAATGAGTATGGGTTTGGAGTTGTACCACAGACGGGAGGGGGAACAAAACCTTGTGATTTTATAGTTAATATTGCTGATCAGACACGTGTACATCATACATTCATAGAATGTAAACGTCTTAGTGGTTCGAGTGTGGAAGCAGCTATACGTCAACTACTTATTTATTTAAAACAAAGCAATGCAAACAATAATGTTTTTGGTATTGTTATAAAAGATTCTTTTATCACGTTTTTTGAATATCATAGTGGCTGACATAGAATTAATGGTTTTCACAATAAATGTGATGATTACGCAGGATTATTAGGTTTATATGCTAGCGAAGCAGGTATAGAAGTGATGAAACAAAAAGACATATTCTTTCCACAATTCCAAGTATACGATTATAGAAATCCTTTGCACATATCTAGTATAAATATGTTATTTATGTATTTGTCGCAGCATGAATTTGCACCTTGAAGAGGAAAAAATTTAGAGGTAGATATGTCTCTTAAACCAAATTATTTTGACGCACCTTTTTATAATTCAGAATATTTGGAAAACGATAGATCTATATTGGGTTATAATTACTCAAGCAAAACAGAACTACGCTTACACAACGGTTTAATTCAAAAAATACCTATTGAATTTCCAGTTAAAGTCGTAGAACTAACAACGGAAAATGGAGATAAAATAGATATATCTAATTTAGATCCATTTAATATGAGAAAAATATGAGATATTTTAGATAAAGAGGGTATTAAATATAAAAAAAATGCTTCTTCTGAACTAAAAAATCCCATAAATAATTTACCTAAGAGAGAACAAGTGGAAAACTCTATGGCAAATAAATATGGTACAAGTTCTCAAAGAAATACCCCTGAAAAGGATTTATATATATTAGAGGAAGTAAAAAAATTGCCAAATAGATTTAATGCAAGTAATAGTTCAAATGAATATTCTTAAAAAGGATTTTTCTAGATTAAAAATAATCTATGGTAGATAAATCTGGTAAAAATAAAAACTCTATAAAAATTTTACTTTAAAATCAACTATAATAACTAATATATCTAATATTTATATTTCTAATATAACTAATAAGTTATATACTGTATTGATACAAACCTTATTATATACATATAAGTTTATTAATAATGTCTGTAGGGTTTTTATTTAAAGTTTCAGCAGCACCTTTTCATTTTTAAATAAATACATAAATGATATAAATTACAAAAAATATAAAATTATATAATAATATAAATAATAATATAAATAATAATTATATTTAATATAAAAATTATAAATATACTTTTAATATTTAATATAATTAAACTTGTGATACAAATTGTAAAATGTTTTTTTTAATATGCTAGTTAATATATTTTTAAAATATCATAGGGAAGTCCGGAGCTATTTATATATATTTTAAAAAAACAGGTATAAACCTTGGTGATTAACAGAAACTAAGCATAATAAAAATTAATTAGTATTTTATTACTTTGAACTGAAAAGCCTATATTTAGCTTTTGTTTAGATTAATATTACATAAACAGGACTCGGCTTAATTGTATTCAGTTATATAATATTATTTTTTAGCTTTCTATCATTTATATATTTTTTGTAATTTATATCATTTATATATTTTTTGTATTTTATATCTTTTCTTAATAATATTTAACTTATTTATATTTGATATTCAAATTGTATAACTTTTTTTTTATATCGAATCTATAGTTAAATTTAACCTAATCATCTATAGTATGGCATATATATATATATTTTTTTATAGCTATAGATATTTTTGTAGCTATATATATTTTTGTAACTATATATTTTTGTAACTTTAGACTTAGCTTATAATAAATATAATGTTATATTTACCCACAATAATATCTATAGTTGAAGTATTAATTGTTGTTGTTCCTGCTTTATTAGTTGTAGCTTTTGTAACAATAGCTGAAAGAAAAACAATGGCTAGTATGCAAAGAAGATTGGGGCCTAATTCAGTAGGTTGATATGGTCTTCTTCAAGCATTTGCAGATGCTCTTAAACTTTTATTAAAGGAGTATGTATCTCCAACACAAGCTAATTTAATATTATTTTTCCTTGGTCCAATAATAACTTTAATTTTTTCATTGTTAGGTTATGCCATTATACCTTATGGTCCTGGTTTAACAATAATGGATTATAATCTTGGTATACTATATATTTTAGCTGTATCTTCATTGTCTACATATGGTATACTTTTAGCAGGTTGATCTGCCAATTCTAAGTATGCTTTTTTAGGGTCAAAGTGGCCCTATAAAGACGTGAGTCTTTATTTAAAACAAACTGTAAGCGAGAAACCCATAAGCAAAATTTTTCTAACTTTATTAGGTACTTTGTATGTAACACCTTATAATTATTTAAAGGGCTTTAAAGTAAAAATTCTTTTAAAGATGGGCAATTCGCAAGTAACCAAAGCGTTTAACTCGTTATTAGGAACTTCAGAGGCCATACGTTTGTTATCTATAAATATATATATAAATCATAGATCTTATATAAAAATAAATCATCCGGAAAAACCAAAAGGTAAGAGTAAATCATGAAATCAATGATTAGCTGGTTTAATAGATGGTGATGGTAGTTTTTATTTAACTAAAAACGGTTATGCTAGTTTAGAAATTACTATAGATATAAGAGACGAACATGCATTACATATAATTAAAAATGTTTACGGTGGATCTGTAAAACTTGTATCTGGTGCGAAAGCATTGAGATATAGTTTACGTCATAAAGAGGGATTTTTAGCATTAGTTAATGATATAAACGGAGAAATCAGGAATTCTTATAGATTAATACAACTAAACAAAATATGTTTAAAATATGGAATTACTTTGATTTATCCTGAAAAATTAACATATGAAAATGGTTGATTATCAGGGTTTTTCGATGCAGATGGTTCTATAACTTTGAATAAAGCTAATGGACAACTATCTATCACATTAACTCAAAAAACTAGTGAAATTCTACAACCTTTAATTGATATATATGGCGGATCTATTTATATAGACAGAACATCAAATGGGTTTAAATGATACATTTCCAATAAAGAAGGTATCCTTAAGCTTATTGAATATTTTAAAAAATATCCAGTCAGATCTTTAAAAAAAAATAGACTACATCTAATTCCTAGATGTTATGAGTTAAAGGATATGGGAGCTCATAAAGTCTCATCAGATGTAAGTCCTTTGTTAGCTAAAAGTTGGGAATTTTTTAAAGATAAATGAGATAAATATGAAATATAGTTTAATTTATTATTACTAATTTATAGATAAAGATATGGTCCAAATTATATTGAAAAATATAATGCACTAAGAAGTACAGCTCAATTAATTAGTTATGAGTTAATTTTAAGTTCTGCTATATTATTAGTTGTTTTATTAGCTGGTAGTCTAGATATAACTGTAATTATAGAAGCTCAAAGAGCTATTTGATATATAGTACCTTTATTTCCTATATTTATTATATTCTTTATAGGATCCATTGCAGAAACTAACAGAGCTCCTTTTGATTTAGCAGAAGCTGAATCAGAATTAGTTAGTGGATTTATGACAGAACATTCTGCAGTTATATTTGTGTTTTTCTTTTTGGCTGAATATGCTAGTATAGTACTTATATGTATATTAAATAGTATATTATTTTTAGGTGGTTATTTATTTGATTTCAATTTCTTTCTTTCTCCTTTTATGTATCTTTTACAATTTATTGATTTTGATGCTTGATTACGTATAACAAATAATCAATTTAATTATGAATCTAACTATGAAGTTTCTTATAATCCACTAGTAGAAGGTATATTATGCAGTGTAGTTATAGGGTTTAAAGCTTGTATAATGATATTTATATTTATATGAGCTAGAGCTTCTTTCCCTAGAATACGTTTTGATCAATTAATGTCCTTTTGTTGAACCGTTTTACTGCCAGTAGTTATTGCTTTTATTATATTAATTCCTTGTATTTTATATAGTTTTGAAATTATACCTAGTAATATACCTTTATTATAAAAAGGTATATGGTATAAAAAATATAATAAAAAAAATAAAACAAATATATAGTGTATTTAAAAAGTATCTACTCATTTAAAATAAAAAAATATTCTTAAAGTTAAATTATATTTCCAATTTCTTATAATTATTAAACATATTATATATATATATACATAATGAATTTATCACTAATACTATTTATAATAGGAATATTGGGTTTTGTATTAAATAGAAAAAATATTATATTAATGCTTATTTCAATTGAAATAATGCTATTAGCTATTACGTTTTTAATTTTAGTAAGTTCACTTAGCTTTGATGATATATTAGGCCAAACATATGCTATATATATAATAGCGATAGCTGGAGCTGAATCAGCTATAGGTTTAGGTATATTAGTTGCTTTTTACAGATTAAGAGGAAGTATTGCAATAGAATTTAAGTAATGTATCTAGTTATAATTATCTTACCACTATTAGGGTCAATAGCTGCGGGTTTTTTTGGTAGAAAAATTGGAGTTAATGGAGCTCAATTTATAACATGTAGTGCAGTTATAATTACTACAATGTTAGCTGTAATAGCTTTTTTTGAGGTTGGATTAAACAATATACCTGTGTCAATACAAGTATTTAGATGAATCGATTCAGAATCACTTAATGTGTCATGAGGGTTTCATTTTGATTCATTAACGGTTTCTATGTTAATACCCGTACTAATTGTTTCATCTTTAGTGCATATATATTCAATAGGATATATGAGTCATGATCCTCAGGAAGACGTTTTGGGAAAACGTTCTTATATTTATGGGGATAAACTGTCAAACTCCGGGGAACTCCTAAAGCTTAAGGTACCAAACTATATATGAAAGTGTATAAGTGGCTGAACTAATTACTCAGGTAAGGTAACAAGCCCTAAGATGAGTGAAAACAAAATGGACAATCGCGGATCTAAATCAGATTTCAGGTCAAATTTGAATTATGTAAAAGAGCAACGAGTAGACGGCAGTTGATGTATTAAAAGTATATTAATGCATTTAAGGTATACTCTTAAAGGTTTCGAAAGAAACTGTTCACTCAAAATCCCTTCTAAACAATTAATTGCAAGATAAATTTGAGAAAATATGCATAACCAAAGATTTTTTAGTTATTTGAGCTTATTTACATTTATGATGATAATTCTTGTAACAGCTAATAATTTTTTACTAATGTTTGTAGGTTGAGAAGGTGTGGGTATATGTTCATATCTTTTAGTTTGTTTTTGGTTTACTAGAATAGCAGCTAATCAAAGTTCTTTATCAGCTTTTTTAACTAATAGAGTAGGTGATTGTTTTTTAACTATTGGTATGTTTGTAATTTTATGATCTTTTGGTAATATTGATTATTCCACAGTATTCTCATTAGCTCCTTATATTAATGAAAAGGTTATTACTATTATAGGTATATGCTTATTAATAGGAGCTATGGCTAAAAGTTCTCAAGTTGGGTTACATGTATGGTTGCCAATGGCTATGGAGGGACCTACACCTGTATCGGCATTAATACATGCGGCTACTATGGTTACTGCAGGTGTATACTTATTAATGCGTACATCACCTTTAATAGAATATAGTTCAACTGTGTTAATGTTATGCTTGTGCTTAGGTGCTGTTACAACTGTGTTTAGTTCACTTATTGGTCTATTCCAACAAGATATTAAAAAGGTTATAGCTTATTCAACTATGAGCCAATTAGGTATGATGGTTATAGCCGTAGGTTTATCTTGTTATAATATAGCTTTATTTCATTTAATAAATCATGCTTTTTACAAAGGTCTTCTTTTTTTAGGAGCCGGAGCAGTAATTCATGCTGTAGCTGATAATCAAGACTTTAGAAAATATGGAGGATTAAGACCTTTTTTACCACTAACTTATTCAGTTATGCTAATTGCTTCTCTTAGTTTAGTAGCATTTCCTTTTATGACAGGGTTTTATTCTAAAGATTTTATACTTGAATCTGCATATGGTCAATATTATTACTCTAGTACTATTGTATACATGATAGCTACAATAGGAGCTATGTTTACTACATTATATTCTGTTAAAGTGCTATATTTAACATTTTTAACTAATCCTAATGGACCTTTAGTTAATTATAAGCAGGCACATGAAGGTAGTGTTTTTATGAGTTTTCCTTTAATAATATTAGCAGTATTTTCTATATTATTTGGTTATATAACAAAAGATATATTTATAGGATTAGGTTCAGGGTTTTTTGCTGATAATGCTTTATTTATTCACCCTTCACATGAAATTATGTTAGATACTGAATTTGGTGTACCAACTTTATTTAAATTGTTACCTTTAGTTTTCACAATTTCATTAAGTGTAATTTCTATTATATTATCTGAAAACGTACCTGGTGTATTAAGTAAATTTAAACTTACTAGAGTTGGTTATAATGTATTTAGCTTTTTTAATCAACGTTTTTTAATAGAACTTTTCTATAATAATTATATTACTAATTTTATTTTGAAATTAGGTGGTCAAACAACTAAGGTTATTGATAAAGGATCTGTGGAGTTATTAGGGCCTTTTGGTTTAGAAAAAAGTTTACTAAGTTTAAGTAAATCTATTTCTAGTTTGGATACTGGTGTTATTACTTCATATGCTTTGTATATTTTAATTGCTTTAATTTTTTATATATTAATACCATATTTATCTATAACAGATAATAGTATTTTAATATTAATACTTTTTTCATTTTTATGTATTATAAGATTTAAATAGTTTTATATAGTTAATGTAAATACATAAAGTTAAAGTTAAACTTATAACTTTAAGTTATAAAAACAATATAATTGATTAATTTTATATATTTAAAATCTTAAAATAATAGATTTTATTTAAAAAATATTGATACAATTAATGTAAATACATAAAATTAAAAGTAAAAATATAAAATTATATAAAAGTAATAATATAAATGTTACGGGTTAAAATTTATTATATCATATAATAGTATATTATATGATAATAATAATATTATAATTATTAATAGTGAGATGTTTTTATAAAAGTATAAATATTATATACTAAAAATTATTAATAATAAATAGATACTAGTAAAATTATTAAATAATATTAAAAAAAAACTATATTTTTAACTAATGGTCTAAACTAAAATAATGAATATTTTATATTTTTATATTAAAAAAAAATGATACAAGCAGCAAAAATAATAGGAACTGGATTAGCTACTACAGGATTAATAGGAGCAGGTGTAGGGATTGGTGTAGTTTTTGGTGCACTTATTATAGGTGTAGCCAGAAATCCTAGTCTGAGAGGACAATTATTTGCATATGCAATTCTAGGTTTTGCTTTTGCTGAAGCCACTGGATTAAGATAAATTTTTAAATAATAGTTCAGTATAAATAGGGTGAATTGCAAGAACAGTTTACTGTATTTAAATACAATAAATTAATTTGCAGCGAAGATTAATTTAACATTATAGTTGTAGCTTTTTTTATGATATATTAGTATATAATTAGATTAATAACGTTCAACGACTAGTGAATTAGTAATGTTATCTATATTTCTACCACGAGTACCCTACAATTAAGTTAATATAAAATATATTAACTTAATTGAAGACATAGTCTGATCAATAGCGTAAGTTATTGAAATAAGGATAAATAACCTTATGATAACAAATTGTATTCGCTTTAATGATGGCTTTCTTACTATTATATGTTGCTTAATAATAGTGTATAAAAATTAATTATAAAAAAAATGCAAAGATTTAAATTATAAAAAAAAAAGATAATGATGTTATGCTACTTAAATATGCTATAAAAGTATATAAATATCCTTTAAATGTATATAAAGACCCTTTAAATGAACGAATCATTCTTCGTTCAGAAAATAAAGGAAAAATTGGTATATACGCATGGGTGAATACTTTTTATAATAAGTTCTATATTGGCAGTGGTAACCCTATATATTTAAAATTAAGTGATTATTATCAAAATTAATATCTATTATCACGAGATAATTTTTCAATAGTTAAAGCCTTATCTAAATACGGTATGGTTAGGTTTTATTTAGTTATATTATACAGATTCAAAAAGTATACTTGTGAACAGAAATGTGTTGATCATGTGAAGCCTGAATATAATATTAATCCTATAGCAGGTAGTACTAAAAGATATAAGCATAGAAAGCAAAGAAAAAATACGTATGCAAAAGGCTATGATTACTTCAGTTGAATCAATGTTGGAAATTGAGCCAAATAATGAGAGCTCAATCATTTTTGGCTGTTTGTATAACAACACTTGCTGATTTATAATCTCAATTGGACGATTTTGATGATGCTTTTTAGTCTTTTTGGATTATGAGGCTAAACAATAGAATTTATATCACATTTAGCTAGAAATGTATCATTAGGACTTAGATTAGTTGTTAATATCCTTTCAGGTTATATGCTATTAAATCTTTTTTTTTAGGTTTGTTTTCCATATAATATTTTCACAACTGAATTTATGTTATTTTAAGTTTAGCCTTCATTATAGCATTTTTAATTATAGAATTAGGTATTGCATTTTTACAATATTAAATATTAGTAGTATTATCCTATTAATACATTCTAAAAATAGTATAAAATACTATGAATTATTTTTTTTTTACAAGTTTTTTTATAATAAACTATCATAATAATTATTATATTACGGAGTAGATAATATATATAAAATATATATATATATTATATATTTTATATAATATACATATCTAAATATATATTTATGTAGCCAAATAAGGGATATGTTGCAGATGGATCTGCGTTTTGATTGCAAATCATTAATATGAGGTTCAATTCCTCCGTATCCTTCAAAATATAAATATAATAATTTATATTTTAAATTATTATATTTATCCTTTTTTTCCTTTTTTAATTTTTAAATTATATATATATATATGCTTTTATATGAATAGTTACTTATCATTTATTATAAGTCCTTTGGATCAGTTTGAAATAAGAAGTTTAATTAGTTTAGATGCCCCACTTTTAGGTAATATGCATATTTCTCTAACTAATATAGGATTATATTTAACAATAGGTACTTTTTTAGTTTTTTCTTTTAGTATAATAGCTACTAATTATACTAAAGTAGTTTCAAATAATTGATCTATAGGTCAAGAATCTTTATATGCAACTGTACACAGTATAGTGGTTAATCAGATAAACAGTAAAAACGGACAAATTTATTTTCCTTTTATATATGCATTATTTATATTTATTTTAATAAATAATTTAATAGGAATGGTGCCATACAGTTTTGCTTCAACATCACATTTTATACTAACGTTTGCCCTTAGTTTTACTGTTGTATTGGGTGCAACAATATTAGGGTTTCAAAAACATGGTTTAAAATTTTTTTCTTTATTTGTGCCTGCTGGTTGTCCATTAGGTTTATTACCTTTATTGGTGTTAATAGAATTTATATCATATTTAGCTAGAAATGTTTCATTAGGACTTAGATTAGCTGCTAATATCCTTTCAGGTCATATGTTATTGAATATTTTATCAGGTTTTACATATAATATAATGACAAGTGGGTTTATATTCTTTTTCCTAGGTTTATTACCATTAGCCTTTATTATAGCATTTTCAGGTCTAGAGTTAGGTATTGCGTTTATACAATCACAAGTATTCGTTGTATTATCTTGTTCATACATTAAAGATGCTTTAGAGTTACATTAACATTTTTATATTTAATAACTCTTACCTATTTAAGTTTATATTTTAATTTGCTTTACATTTTAAAACTGTATATAACATAGTATCAGAGTACTTTTATTTTAAATATAAATACTCTGATAATGGATGTTATCACAATTACATACATTTTTATATAATATTTAAATAATATATAAAAAAAATTGAAAATATAAATTAATAAAACATTTTATACGCTATTTATATAAAATATTTTTTTTATAGGTGGTTATTTTATATTGCCATATAGATATATATGGCGTTACATTGTACACTAAAATATAAAATTATTTATTTTAGTGGTTTAGTGGGAATTTATTATTTATTTATTACCATGTTATTATTACTTTTACTAATTATACCTTTGATTGGTATATTTATTATATCAACAAGTACGTATGATGAACTTTCGACTGTACATATAAAACGTATAAAATATATAGCTTTAGCTACATCTGTTTTTAATTTATTTATTTCATTAATTATATTTATATTATTTGATTTTAGCAACAATCAATTTCAATTTGTTCAAGAGTATCATCAAATAAGTTCTTTTGATTTCTACTTAGGTATAGATGGTTTATCTATATATTTTGTTATATTAACTACTATTATAATACCTATTTCATTATTATCAAATTGAACATCTATATCAGAAAATATTAGAGCATATATAATAATAATTTTATTACTAGAAACATTATTATTAGGAGTATTTTTAGTATTAGATGTACTACTTTTCTACATATTTTTCGAAAGTATATTACCACCTTTGTTTATACTAATAGGTTTATTTGGATCAAGTAATAGAGTAAGGGCTAGTTTTTACTTGTTTTTATATACACTATTAGGTTCTTTATTCTTATTATTATCTATACTTACCATGTCTTCTATTATGGGTACTACTGATTTTGATGCTTTATATAAAACAAATTTTAATTATTTAACACAACTTTTCTTATTTTATGGTATTTTTATAGCTTTTGCTGTTAAAACACCTACTATTTTTTTAAACACTTGACTTTTAAAAGCTCATGTTGAATCACCATTAGGAGGGAGTATAATTTTGGCAGGTATAGTTCTTAAACTAAGTTTATACGGTATACTTAGATTGATATTACCTATATTACCTAAAGCTTCTATAGATTATACTTATATAGTATATTTAATAGGTGTTATTACTATTATATATGCTAGTTTTAGTACATTAAGAACTATAGATGTTAAAGAACTTATAGCTTATAGTTCTGTATCTCACGCTGCTGTGTATCTTTTAGGTGTATTTAGTAATACAATACAAGGTATTGAAGGTGGTATTACTTTAGGATTAGCTCATGGATTTGTTTCATCAGGTCTATTTATTTGTGCTGGAGGTGTTTTATATGATAGATCTTCTACTAGATTAATTACTTTCTATAGAGGTATGGCACAAATAATGCCTTTATTTGCTATATTATTCTTTATACTATCATTAGGTAATTGTGGAGTTCCTTTAACTTTAAACTTTATAGGTGAATTTATGTCATTATACGGGGTATTTGAAAGACTGCCTTTATTAGGTGTATTCGCTAGCTCTTCTATAGTATTTTCTGCTGCATATACAATATATATGTTTAATAGAATAGCATTTGCAGGATCATACTCTAAATATTTCAAAGTAAATATACCAGATTTAAATAAACGTGAGTTCCATATATTATTGACATTGGTTGTTTTTACAGTAGTATTAGGTATATACCCTGCACCTGTGTTAGATGGTTTACATTATTCTGTGTCATCTTTGATATATTATGCTCCAATCTTGTAAAAAATTAATATAAACTAATAAAAAGTAAAAAAATTTTTTTATTACTTAACTACATAAATACACAGGTACATAAATACATAGATAACTATATAAACATATACATAAGTACATAAACACTAAGTATATGAATACACAAGTATAAAAGGTATTTATCTTAATACAAGGTGTTCATATTATGATACTCATATTAATATAAGGTATTTATATTAATATACTCATATACTCATATTAATTAAACGTATTTATTAATTTAAGGTAATAAAGTATTTTTATAAATATATTTTTATAAAGATATTTTTTAGTATAAAAAAAGTTTAAACATATAAAATAAACTAAGTATAAAGGTATTAATATAAATTACAATTTAATATAATATACTATTATAATTAATAGTAATGTATTACAAGTGTAATATATGCATATTAATACTAAAGTTAATAAGAAAGATTAACTTTATTAAAGAAAAAAAATAAACATATTTTCTTACTAGTTCAAGGGAAGAACAAGATACTTCTAATATCTAAATTCAAGTTCGAATCTTGAGTAAGATATTTCAACATACATATTATATTGTTGAAATAAATAACAAAATATAAATTAGATGAGTTTGATGATGGCTCTGAATGAACGCTGTCCAAATGCTTGACACATGCTAATCGAACGTCAATATTATAAAAATATTTTTTTTATAATGTTGAAGTGGTGTACAGGTGAGCAAAGGGTGTTTTTGGCTACCTAAGAGCAAGGGATATGTAAATCCCTTATAAAAAAAAAAAGAAATGTTAATTATAAAATAGTTAATAATTTCACTCTTAGATGATTATAAATACCTCGGGTAAGTAGTAATTAAGGTAATGGCTTAATTAGCTTGTATCCGTAGTCGAGACTGAAAGGTCGATCGATCACATTGGGTCTGAAAAAACCCCAATACGTCTAGTACAGCAGTGAGGAATATTGGTCAATGGCCTA
>Ga0209218_1000007_pt1 | contig 17013 bp, 22 predicted proteins | sample JacPinW_OM1H0_O3_FD_187965 | JGI IMG/M metagenome (GOLD analysis project Ga0209218, IMG submission 187965) | Forest soil microbial communities from Algoma, Ontario, Canada - Jack Pine, Ontario site 1_JW_OM1H0_O3 (SPAdes) (version 2) | ecosystem: Environmental > Terrestrial > Soil > Boreal...
AGGTAAATTGAGTTCGCGCCCTCGTTCACGATTTCCAGCCCGTTGCGACTGGAGTTTTCTTTGACGATTTCGGTGCTCGACGTTTTGACTTTGACTTTCCCGCTCGCCAAGGCTTCATTGACTCTGTTACCGATAACGGCCACTTACCACCCGCTTTCTACGACGAGACCGGAACCCTGCAGCGTGGAAATGCCCTGCGGATACCGCCAAAGCACCGCACCGTAACGCCAGAGCTGGATTCGGGCTTGCAGTGTGCCCGACGTTACATCCGTCATTACGCGCGTTTTCTCCACGCCCTCGAAGATCATTTGGTCCGACGGACGAATGGAGATAATCACATCCTGATTTTTACCGACGCCTTCTTCCGTGGGGATCGCATCATCGCAATAGATAGGCCAGCCCAGGAGCGGGGGCACCGAAGTCGGCACTTCGTCATCCATTAAGTGCGGATAGAGCGGGACTGGCTGATGTCCTGGAACCGCCAGTGGCAGTCCCGAGAGATCCTGCGCCGATCCGAGCCATGCCCAGCGCGCGGTCCGCATCAGCCACACCTCGGGCGGCATATCCCGCTTATCGCCGAGTTTCGCCGCAACCTTCCCGAGTTCGCGGAACATTTCAACGCCCGAAGGAGAACTGGCGGTGTATTCCTGCTTTGAAGCAGCGAAGGTGCCGGTGGTCGGGAGATTCAAGAGACCTAGCATCTCTTGGAATTCTTTGCCTTTCCCGACAATCAGTCGTTCCTCGATGCGCTGATCGTAGGACTCGTGAAGATCCTTCAGAATCGCAAAGTCCATACCGGGGGCTGCTGATTGTTCCAGTAGTTGCATCGAAATGTCCTGCATGCCATCCGTTGTCGTGACCCACGATTCCACGAGATTATCCACGAGGTCTTTGTCCTCAACCGGGGTTCCATCGATGTCCTCTTCCGTCTTTGTCGCAGGAGCAAGGGCTGGCAGCTTGATTTCGGAAACCCCAGGCTCAAGGAGGAAGTTCTCAATCATCGCGGAAAGAACGCGCTTCGGACGGCGGCCAGTCGCGAAATACTCGATAGCCCAAAGCGGCGGGCTGAAGTAGCCACCTTGGCCATCGGTTCGAGTCGGGTTTACGCGACGCTCCATGCCCTCGGGTTCACCTGCGAGACGCTTTTCGAGCCTAGGAACCTCGACTTCCATCTCCCTGCCGTGACGCTGGAGTCGTTCTTCGGCAGCGGCGTCGTTGTTGATCTCGACCATCGCGCGGTCTTTGAAGTAGCTGTGTTTCGAGTAGCGGTGCTGGTAGGTGAGCGGCTCGCGCTTGACTTCGAGGCGCTCACGACGCGCGACACCCTGGGCCTTGAAGCGCTCGTAGCGTTCGTTCCACTTATCGGCTTCGGCGAATAGCGGCTCGGGACCCAAGGTTCCCGCCGCTCGTGTCTCCGTAGATTCGACAGCTTTGAGCGCCTCGTCGGCAAAGTGGTCGCGCTGTTGGCGCGCGTGCTCGGCGAGCTTCTCGGTGTTGGTTGGTGCCATGATGCCTCGTTTCTTCGGCCGTAGCCGGTTGACGCCCGTGGGCGGTGATTTTTTTGCTGTTTTGGCGCAGTGACGCAGTGCTTGGATTTGAGATCCAAATTGGCGTGAACTCTTGACGAATGCGATAAAATTTGCTAGGCTTTATCTCATGCCAGCACGAAATAATGAACCTAAAATTGGTTGCGATGTGGAGGGCTGTGGAAATCCCCACATCGCCCAGGGCCTTTGTAGCAAGCACTACCAATGCTTCAAGAAGCACGGCGATCCGCTCTACAAGCGCCCCAAGAAACCGCCCGTTGAATGCAGCATCGACGACTGCCATAAAGACCGCGTGGCGAAGGGCCTATGCGCCAATCACTACCAGCAGCTTCTTAATCGAATCAATCCCAGACAGCTACGCCCAGGAAGAAAGCATTGCGTTGTTGAGGGCTGTGAGAAGCCGACACACGCCAAAGGGCTATGTGCAATGCACGAAGCTCGCAAGAGACTACACGGCGACCTATACCACGAGCGCTGGACTCCACCCGCGACCTGCGAAGCCGATGGATGCAATGAACCGTACTACGCGAAGGGAAGGTGCAAATTGCACTACAGCCGGGAGAGAACACAGCGCAAGCAAAGCTTAAGACACGGAATTACCGAGGAGCGTTATCTTGAACTACTGGCACAGCAAGGGGAGAAGTGTGCAATCTGCGAAACGACAGAGCCCGGAGGTAGGGGCCGCTGGTGTATAGACCACGATCACGAGTGCTGCCCAACTGGTGACGGCTCGTGCGGGAGAGCTGTATCCGTGGACTTCTTTGCGCATCGTGCAATACGGGGATCGGCATGTTCAAGGACAGCCCCACAGCGCTTCGAGCTGCCATTAAGTACCTAGCTACCCCGCCTGCGAAGTTCCAGTGCTTCTAGTTTCTGCCTTGCACGCTTTGTGAAGTCACCATCGTCGAGAGCAGAACGGCCGTCCGTCGCCGCCGAAACGATTGGCGGACTCGTGCTTCCGTCCGGTTCGGAGTTCGCGTCACTCTCGTTCGGCTTGTCGGGATTAGCGACACCAAGAAGCTGTGAAAGCATAGGCTGAATTTTGTCGAGATTCTCATCTGCATTAGCGGTCAGAGAGAGAACTTCCTTGAGTGTGTCAACATTCTGCGAGGAAAGAACACGGCCCGCTCGCTGCTCTTTCGCAACATACTCGTCAATTGCGCCATTGAGTGAGCGCATTGCCGAGGATGTTGCGGGGTTCGCCCCCTGCACAACAACACTAACGTCCCCCTGGGTTATCTCGACTTGGGTCAACGTCCTTTCACTGAAATCATCACTCCAATCCTGCTCAATTGCTCGGAAAGCGAAACTTAGCTGTCCGTCGAGTGAGCCGGTTTCCATCTTTCTCTTGAGAAGCTGGGCGTCAGGATCGAGCGGGTCGAGAGTCGCCTCCATATAAAGTCCGCGCGTGTGTTCCTCAAGCAGGAGGGTTCCAGCCTTCGTGCGCGCAAGGGGAAGCCCACTACCACCCTGGCCGTGTTCGAGGTTCAAAACCACATCAGGATCGTTCTTGAGACTGCGACGAAAAGCACCGCGAGCCACAACCTCGATATATGCCGAGCCTATTGGGTAGGGGGTTTCGGTGACGCTCGGGTATCCCGTGAGCGTCCAGCCACCGTCCTTCGACTCGCGAATTTCCATCGGCTCGGGGAGCTTGTCAGTAGGCACCGTGTGCGGTGCTCTCAGCTCCTTATCACTGAGCTTTTCGGCTACCGCCTTACGCCACTCGAACTGCTCGTCGGTTGCCTTTTCCTCTTTAGCAGCGACTTCACCAGTGCCGTTGCAGTCAGGGCAGTCGGTTGAGCCTTCGTTGATTTTGCCCGAGCCGTTGCAGGTGGGGCAGCTTTCCATGTCGGCGCGTGTCTCGATTTCCTCGTTCTCGGCAGAGCGCCAGCTTTCGGGCAGCTTGTCCGTGGCACCAAGAGCAGAGGCACGCTTCTTGATGTAAGCCTTGACGGCATCTCTCACCGCATCGGGGGCACGTCCGAGGGCCTGGACCGCGTTGGAAAGATCGGCGGCGTTCGCGATCGGAAACGAGAAGTGGCCGTCGGGGTTTTTGAAGGCTTGGCCCTTTTTGCCGAGCGCTTCGACTTCGGCCGTTGTGTAGCGGGCCTCGTATTCGCGGAGTTGGGCTTCCTGAAGGGCCACACGGGCTTCCAGCTCGCTCTCGGTGATTTCGTCGCCCTGAGGCGTCTCTGCGGGCATATTTCGCCTCCTAGGGCGTGTTTTTGCCGCCCCGGCTCCCCAGCGAGGTCGTGTTTTTTGCGATTTTTGGCGGACTCGGATCGCAAAAACCGAATCCAAATGACGTGGACCTTCGAGAAAAAGCTGCTATAGTTAGCCTTTGTAGGCCATGCAGACTGCGCGCTACCAAAGAAACCAACCGAAAGAGTGAGAGTTGACCTATGTCTAAACGAGGAGGGCAGCAAATGAGACGCTACCTACCGCTCCTTATCGCTGTGCTCACGCTCAGGGCGCTCTTGCTCCCAGCAACGGCGGAAGCACACGGCAGGCACTTCACCAGCCACGGTCCATCTACCAACCCAACCGCGCTAGCACTCGCAGCGGCCGAGAGCTACTGGCACGCCAAACCCTGCGGTGGCACAATCACGCTGGCCGTAGCTACTGCACCAAGCCTGCAGCAACTACCCGCCGTAGAGGGGAACGACGAAGGTGGCAATGTTTCGGCGTGGAGCACGTGGAGCAACCCCGGTGGCCCACCAGCCGATGACACTGGCTGCGTCATCACACTAAACCGGCAGGACTGGCCCAACTGGAAAGTGATGGACGAAAACTACCAAGAATATTGCGACGTTATGACGCACGAGGTAGGGCACTTCCTCGGCTACGAGGACGAAGCTACGACGAACCCCGAATCAATTGAGTATCCGATCATTGGCTATGAAAACATGGACTCCGTACCTCAGTGCCGTGGCATCACGCTTTACTACGGTCACGAAACTTTCCACGTCGAAAGCCCCGCAGAAGCCGAATGCGAAGAACGCGCACGGGAAGCTGCCCGAGCGGCGGGCAAGGAAGCGTGGGCGTCTTGTGTGATTAAAGGATGAGGTAAGACGTTTGTACTTCGACAGGCGTGGTAGCGTTTTTCCTCCATTCCCGCTACGCCCGAATCAATCACGCCCACGGCCGAGGCCGCTTTCGCCGAGCGGTCCTGAGCCCGGCGTACCGCCGCTGCCTTCGCCCTGACCTTCGGCTTCTTGCTGTTCCTGTTTTTCCTTGTTGTCTTTTTCTTCTTTGATGCGCTGAAGCATTGCTTCAAGTGGTTCCGTGTTGATCGGAGCGAGGGTAGTTTTGCCGATGCCTTTCGGCAGGGGCGGTTTACCCTCTTCTGCGCGAATCTCGTCCGCGTATTCGAAGCCGCCGAGAATACCGAGCGAGTAGCTCTGGTAACGTTCGAGCTTGTCGCCGCGCATTCTTTCGTTCACGTCGAACTCGACGAATTGGCCCTGGGGGTGCAGCGCCGTAAGAGCACGCTCGCCGCGCACGAGATACCCCGAGAGGGTATTCCTCACAAAGCCGGTCTCTTGACTCTCGATCCCTTTTCCCCAGCTCGTACTACGGTCAACGATGCCTATCATGTGGGGCGGCACGCGAAAAATCATTCCGCTGATTTCGCCCTGCGAGAACTGCCTGCTCTCAAGGAACTGAGAGTCCTCTGGCGTGATCGAGATTGCCTTGAACTCCGAGCCTCCGGTCAGAACGGCAGGCAACGAAGATTGACCGATCCCCTGGTGGGTTGACATCCACTGCCGCGCAAGTTTGATAATCTCGTCCTCATCCAAGTCGTCAGCAACCTGAATGACGCCCGAGGGCATCGCGGAGTTCTGGAACCACGCTGCGCCGTAGAGATCCTGGGCTCGCGCAAGGCCGAGCGAGTTGCGCAAGTATTCGACGGGATTCAGCCCAAGGAGAGCGCCGGGAACGCTCAGATACTTGACGTGGAAGACGTCTTTGTTCGGCACGATCTTACCGAGAAAGCGATACTGGATTTCGCCGTTTGGCAGCCTGCGCACGTTTGTTTGATCGGGATGGATCGGCTTGATCTGCGTCGCGTAAAGTTCGGAGTCGCGTTCGATGATCTGGCCGAAGAAATTTCCACGCAGCGCCATGCTGATCGTGTACTGCGTCCACCAGTCTGTCAGCGAAATCTCCGAGTAAGGTTCGGTGATGAGCTTCGAGGGCGGAAGCCGCTTGCGTGTGGGCGAGTCTTCGGAGTTGACGAGATGCAACGGGAGCGTTGAGACGGAATCGGCGAGAACACCCACCGAACCATAGACTGCCGCAACCTGCAGACTCGTCTTTTCAGAAACGAGCGTGCCCCCAACACTTCCACCTAGCATTCCATTACTTGGAACCTACGGAGGGACGCTGTTCCCCCATTCCGCGTAGGGTGACGCACCCCTAATCTCCGGTGCGTTCCTTATTGCGCGACGAAGCAACGACATCCCTCCAAATCACCCCCTCGTGGCATAATTTTGTGCTATAATTCCAAGCATGGTGTCTCCCAAATTCTGTAAGCGCTGCGGGCAGCCAGCTCGACCGGGGTCGGCGTGGTCACAAATCTGCGAAGACTGTTATGGCACGTGCCGTGACTGTGGCGCGCAAGCGGTTCCACGAAGGACAAAGGACGGTGGCTTCTTCACGAAATGCCGCGAGTGCATGCGCAGGGACAACAGAACTCGCGCCTGTTCTATCTGCGGTGGAGACAAAGAAGGCACCGTGAACCGCTATTGTGCCAAGTGCGAGCGAGATTACAAAAAGAAAAAACGCGAAAAAGACCCCGCTGGCGTTCTCAGGAAAGAACGTGGTTATTTCTTTAAGCGAACCTACGGAATAACACTCGATGAATACGACGAGCTACTTGCAAAACAGAGAGGCGTTTGTGATTGCTGCAAGGAGGCCCCACGAAATACCAACCAAAAGGACAAACACCTCTACGTCGATCACGATCACGCGACAGGAAAAGTGCGCGGCCTACTCTGCCATCGTTGCAACATTATGCTTGGAAACGCCCGCGAGAACATCGAGACACTCGAAAACGCCGTCATGTACTTGCTCAAGCATCGGTCTGATCCAACTTCTGATTCGTGAGCGGCTCGGCGCTCAGCTTACGCTTCGGTGGCTCGGGTTTCTTGAGGCGTGGAACCTTGACTTTCACGCCGTCCAGTGCTAGGCCGATGATGAGCAGGACGAAGGCGATAACTGCGAAAGCCGCCACTCGCCCCGAGAGTTCGTAAGCGGTGAGGATCGCGAAGGCGAAGCTTCCCAGCTCGAAGAAGTTGGAAATCATGCCTTAACTCCAACGTACGGCTCAGTGTGCGGCAATCCTAATGGTTGGCGCTTGTGACCTCCGTACTCGGCGTTTGCGTCAGTGAGTCGTTGAATCTGACAATCGATCTCAAGTCCTGAAATCTCGCGAGCGAGCGCCGAAAGCGCCATGTTCGCCAAAGTGAGGGCGCCATTCGTGATCCAGAGCCCGTCTCCACCGAAAATACGCTCGAATGCCTCGTCCTCCAGCATAATTCGCACGTCCACGTCGCGGAAGTCGGGCTTGTCAAGCGCCGAGCCAACGATATAGGGCGTCTCGCCGATAAGCTTCTCCACGACTTCTCCGAACAACCGGAGCTTGAATAGTGCCTTTGGCGACGGCAGATAATTGAATCGATCGTAGCCTTGATCGGTGCGTTTGCTCATAGTCTCAGAAACCCGCACTTGACCATCCATGCCAACTCGGCCTGCCCCTCGGGTGGAAGTTCGGCATAGACGCGCACGAAAATATCGATTCGTTCTGCTTCACGCTTTCTACGACGACGACGCCAAAAACCCATCATGAATCGTCGCCCTCCGGCTCAGGCTCAGCGTAGGAAACGACGACACGGCCCGTTGACGCGGCCAGCTCGCAAAGCTCCTCGTCGCTCATTGTCTCGTTTATCACGATTACCGCAAGCTTTTTGTGGGTCATGCTGGGTTAGCAGTTCGCTCGACGCCCCAGGCTCGAAGTAGTGCAGCAAGCTTCATTCGTAGTTTGCGCCTCATTCACTCCCCCAGTTGCTTTTGGATTAGCTCAGCCGCTCGATCCAGATTGCCTTTCGGAATCCGCTGCGACAGAAGCGGGTGATCCTTGGTGCCGATCGTCAACGTCGTGAGTTCGCGGTAGGTATTGCCGCCTGCGTCCTTTTTTAGGCCACCTACGTGGAGTTCTACGTAGCGACCGTAGTTTCGGCAGGTTTCGCAGAGGGCGTTGAACTTGGGCCATCTATCGCTGAATTCCTCGGCTACTGGCAACGTACGTTCCACTCGTCGAGTACGACCGTGAGGAAAGCGCACTCAGCGAGGTTGCTGTCGAGAATGTCGAAGCAGACGACCGTCGGCGTGCCCTGGTAAATCATGGCGCTTCCGACCGGCTCTGCGCGCGCCTGAAGCGGCTGGCAGACGACCTCGACAGGCCCCTCGAACTCCAGCAAGCGCAGGATGCTCGGCGCGTCGTCACTGCGACGAAGGCGGTGGAGTGTGAGCGCTTCGTTCTTGCCGCCGCCCTCGGCTTTCTCGAAAACGAGCGCGTCATCGCCGTATTTGAGTGTGACGAGCATCATGTCAGTGCGGAGGTAGGTGGGTTTCGTGCTGCTGATCATGGATTTGGCAATCTCGCGGCCATCGAGGTGCACCGACGTCGTGCCCATCATGTTTTTCGGGAAGAATCTGCTCCCGTATTCTTCGAATTGCACGCTGCCCCCTTTGTGGCTTTTGTTACGAACGTCAGTTCGCGCTTCCTAAAGATTCGGCAACCGATGTTGCACGGCGAGTGCTGGCCTGCTAGGGTGCTTGCACCAACCGACCGAGGAGACCGAAATGCCCGACGCAGGACTCACCGCAGGAATCGCAATTCCCACTTTGAAGCTGCCTTCAGGCACGATAACGCTCACGATCGAGAACAACTCGAAGCCTCCCGCCGATCCGATCGCCGACCTTTACAGCACCTCACGTGAGGCCGAGAAGCTTGACGACCCCACCCGCCAGCAAATCGAGCGCTTCGCTCGGCAGATCGCTTTTGGCGGCGAGGACGGCGATACGGAGACCGAGTTCAACCGCATCTTCGATTACTCCTGGCGAGACGGCGCTTACGCCACGATGCGTGTTATCGACGAGTTTTTCGGCGTTTCGCTTGGACGCGGAATCGAGACGATGTTCGGCGAAGAACCACCGCGCATGATCGACATCGATGTTGGCGTGGACGAAACGGTGCAGGTTCCGTGGGGCAAGCTTGAGATTCCCTCACTGGACCGTGCCGAGCTGATGACAAGTGCTCACGGCGGAAAGCTTCGCCTCGCAATCAAAGCGCGACGCAAGCACCGCGAGAAAGTTGAAGCGTTCTTCGGGGCGATCGAGGCGTTTTTGAAGGAGCACTCGATCTACCACGGGAAAGCGACCGTTGGAATCCGGGATCCTTCGTTCCTCGACGCCGAGAAGATCGACCTCGACGCCGTGGTTTACTCCGACGAGGTGCAGGAGCTTCTCGACGGCACGCTCTGGTCCGTTCTGCGCCACACAGACGCGATGCGGGAGATCGGGCTGCCTCTGAAGCGCGCGGTGCTGCTACACGGGCCTTACGGCACCGGAAAGAGCCTCACGGGCCAGCGCACGGCGCGTATCGCGGTGGAAAACGGCTGGACATTCATTTCCGCCCGTGCTGGTGAGGACGAATTGAGCGGTGCGCTTGAAATGGCGCGGCTCTACACGCCCGCTGTGGTGTTTTATGAGGACGTTGACACCGAAACCGAACCCGACGATGATGGCGACGAGGTTTCGAGGCTGCTCGACGTTTTCGACGGCATCACCGCGAAGGACAAGGAAATCGTCGTCGTCATGACCACGAACCACATCGAGCGGATTCACAAGGGCATGCTGAGGCCGGGACGCCTCGACGCGCTTGTGGAGCTTTCCGCACTCGACCAGGGGGGCATCGCGCGCATTATCGCCAAAGCGGTTGACAGCGAGCGCCTCGGAACCCTCGATTTCATGGCAATCGCCGAGGAGATGGAGGGCTTCACGCCCGCGTTCGTGCGCGAGGTCGTGACTCGGGCCGCATCGGTAGCGCTTTCGCGCAATGATGGCTCGGTGGACTTCGTTCTCAACACGACGGATCTCATCACGGCAGCGAGGTCGCTTGCACCCCAGCTTGAGTTTATGGCTGGCGCGAAAGAGGACGTTATGCGCTCGTCGCTTGAGGGCAGCATGGAGCGCCTTGTGCGCACCGCGCTCGACGGCGGCAAGATCCTCGACTACGAAGGCGCCAAAATCGAAGAGTACGGCATGAAGCTCTCGCTGAGGGGAGACGAGTAAATGTTCGTTATCATCGCTTTTGGAGCTGGGTACGGCATCCGCGCATTGAGAAGGAAATGAGATGCTGCTCTGGCTGATACCGACCATCGTTTACGCGCTTGTCGCGTTGGTGACGTGTCGCTTGTTGACGGGCCACTTCGCTTGGCATTGGGCCGTTCAGAAAGCAGAGCGTGAAAGGCTCCGAGACCTGAGTTACCCCAACTTCCCGATCGCCGGAACCGAGACACCGAGCGGGGAACAGTGGTTTGGAGCCTTTTGCGTGGCTCTCGTTATCGCAGTGGTTTGGCCAGCAGCGCTGGTTTTTACGCGCGTTCCCGTCAAGATCGGCGCAGAGCGAGAGGCAGAACGCAGGCAGATGGCCGCCCGCATTAGGGAGCTGGAGCGCGAGGCTGGCCTGTGAACTCCGAAATCCAAACCTACCACGAGAAGCGGCTTCAAGCCATCGAGATCACGCGAAAAGCACTGGAGGAAATGCTCGTCGAATACCGCAAATTTCGCGACGAGGCAATCCGCGAGGCGGTTGACGCGGGCCTGACGCAGACTTCCGTCGCGGAAGCCGCTGGCTTGACGCGCTCTCGGGTGGGCGAACTGACCGAATCTCCGATGCTTGCTATACAATTCAGCAGATCGCCAACGAAGACGAGAGTGACCTCCACGAGCTTGTGACGATCCTTCGCGATGTTGTTACGAAGCCTGGACCAGATGCGAAAATGAAGGCGATCCAAGTGCTTCGCAGATACGAAGGAATGCCGTGAGGCATGACTTACCGCGAGTTCGTCGAATACGCGAAGGATTCCGTCAGGAAAATCGGCGAGAGCTTCAAGGACCCCGAGGACGATTGGGAGCCCGTTGCTCTGATCGAAAACAGCGACGGAAAGGCGATCATCGTGGCCCTCTCAGCACCGAAGGAGATTTGGCCAATGGCCGTTGGCGCGATCGTCCAGCAAGAAAGGGCGACGAAGGTTGCGCTCATTACTTCCTCGTGGGGCCTTGAATTCACAAGCTCCGAGGAGTACGATGCCTACATGGCAGATGACGACGCGCCTTCTCCGAGCAAACACCCGAACGGCGTGGAGCAGGTTGTCGTCAGCGTTTTCGACGCCGAGCGCGTTGAGGCTTGGAGCGCGAAGATTCTGCGGGACGGAGAGCAGCCGCCCGTGCTGGGCGAGTGGGGCTGGGGTGGGGCTGATCCTTCGGGGCGCATGATTGATCCGATACGCGCGGCGATGCGATGATTTGCGACGGCCGAAGCAATGAGGGCACGATCTGCGAGCGCGTGATGGGCCACGAAGGGTGCCACGAGGGATTCGTGGATGGCGACTCTCGCCGCTGGTGGGAGCCCGATCCCGGTGTTTATGAGGCGGCAGAACTGGGCGAATGGCGCCCGTCGAGCGGTTCGGTGTTGCGGATTCCCACAAAGGACGGACGGATCGTCGTCATGGAGTCCGACACACCATGAGGCACCGCTGGCCTTGGAGTCTCGCGGCGCTTTATTGTGCCCAGTTGCTCTTCTCGCTTGCGGGACTTCACGGAGCTTGGCTGCTCTGGCTCTCGGAGATCGCGTTTTTCTGCGCGTGGATGATTCCGAATTGGAAGGACGCTCCAGGCGAGTGGCGCATAAAATGCTGGCGCGCTCGGGTTTTTCGCCCCAAGAAGCAATACGAACTTTGGGAGTCCGTCGCCCAGCACAACGCTCGAAAGTTCGGCATCATCAGGCTCCCCGTGGATGGTTACGGCTGGAGGAGGCCGTTGCCGTCGGATTACCCACTGCCGGACATCGAAATCGAGGGAGAAATCAAAGTTTGCGAAATCCTCCGGACACGAAGTGGATACGCGCTTACGTGGGCCGCTGGTCCTCCGCGTCCTCGTGGTCGGCGAAAACTGCCGCAGTGGCGATTCGGTACGGCCAAGGGTCTACTCGGGATGAACTGATGCGAGGTTACTTCGGCATTGGAATCGTGGATGGCAAGAGTACGCAGAACGTGGGCGGACTGTGGCGATCCGCACATGCTTTTGGAGCCTCGATGATTTTCACGATCGGCTTCCGACCGCCACGCCAACCAACCGATACCACCTGCGCTGCGAAGCACGTCCCGCTATTCCACTACGCCGACTTTGAGGATTTCGAGGCGCACATTCCCGCAGGCTGCAGACTCGTGGGAGTTGAGACCCGCGATCCGTTTGGCTACCGCTCGTTCGAGCTTCCGGCTTTTGCTCATCCCGAGCGCGCGCTTTACTTGCTTGGCGCCGAGGATCATGGACTCAGCGAGACGATCGTAGGGCGCTGTCATGCTAGCGGCGGCTTGGTTACGATTCCTTCGTCTCTCTGCTTGAACGACGCGATCAGCCAGTGGCTTCATTTTCATTCCTTCGCTTCGAGGGTTTCTATCGCTTTTTCGTAGCGGGCTTTGAGCGAGGCCCACTCGGGCCTTGTCGGCGTGAGCCAGCCATCTTCCCCTTCGCCGGGGTTGGGGGTCTCGGGCATCCGACTGAGGTTGTCGCGCAAATCCGCCAGCTTGACCTCGCGGGCGAGCAGTCGGGGGGCAGACGGACGGCGTGGGATCTCGCCGGGCGCGTAATCTCGACCGATCTGCTCGATGTAGGCCGTGTAGCTTTCGTCGGGAATGCGGGTGAGGTAAGCGATGGCCAAAACCTCGTCGGGGCCGAGGTCGGCCTCGCCTTCAAGCTCTTCAAGGTTTAACTCGCCGTCCTCCAGCACGTCGTGTAGCGCCGCGACGACCTTCGCCTCATCGCTTACCGCTTCGACTACGCGAAGAACGTGGAGCAGATACGGAGCGCCTTGTTTGTCGCGTTGGTCCGCGTGCGTGCGAATCGCGACTTGCAGTGCAGCGGCGAGATCGCTCATTCCGCCGTCTTCCTGATTTTCGCGGCGAAGGGGCTGCTGGTGCGATTCTCGGGGAGATTCTCCGGCAGCAAGTCGCTCTCGGGGCGTAGACCAGCGTCAACCTGAGCTTGAACGCGCTCCTGGCGGCAGTCGAGACACTCGAAGTCCTCGATTATCCCGCCTAGCGTCGCGAAGCGAATGAAACGGGCCGTGGGCTTGTTGCATTTGTAGCAAGCCATCCGGCTGATAGCGTCTTCGAGCTGCTCGTGCACCGTTTTGTCATTCATCGACGAGGCCCCGCGAAGGATCATTCACGCCCGTTGGGATGTGGTCGCGTTCGTGTACGACGAGCTGCTTGCCCGCGAGGACGCCGATGCTTACGCCCAGCGTAAGCGAGAGCGCGTCGAGACTACGAAGCGGACCGTCGGGGCGTTCATCGTGCCACGTTGTGCTTTCGATGAACTCCTCAAGCGCGCCCTTAGCGAAGCCCAGCTCCGCGGAGCCTGTGGCGTTGCCGACCATATCGGCGGCGGCGTGGAGGTGGTGGGCCTCAATCTTCATCGCGCCCAATCATAGCAGAACTCAGGCCGCGTCGTCCTCGCGTGGCATCTCGTCAGAATCGAGCATTCTCTCGGCGCCCCTCAGCGCCGCCGTCAGAAATCCCACCTGCTGCCACCGGGCCTCCATGCTCGCGCAGAACTCCAGGCACGAGAATTCCTCACCATCCCGATCAACGATAACCTCCGCTAGGAGCATCGTCTCGCCTACCTCGAAGTCCTCGCCGTAGCGTTCCTTCAAGTGCTCCAGAAAGCAGAGCGTCTCGTTGCCGAGCGATTCCGCGCTAGTGGTCGTTTCGTCCATTCTTCACCCCGCTACGAGAGAGTTTGACAGAGCATCGGCGAGATTTATGACGCGGGGGTTACGGCGCTTATGCGAAGCTGCACGATCGAAGGCCATCACCGCCGCTACCGCGAGGTCGATGCGCCTCGGAGAATGCTTCGAGTCCTTCGAAAGCCTCCCCCCACGCGAATCGACCTTCAGCACCGCGTTCTCGACATGCCTCGCGAGGTCCGAATTACCCGAGTGCGTCATCTGGCCGTTCATTACCGCCTCGTGGAAGCGGGTTGTGGCCGGAATCATGCGCATCGCGGTGTTGTGGGTGACTATAAAATCTTTCGTCACGTATAGCGCGCCCTCTACCGCGATGCAGCGCACCTCCGCTTCGCCACGCGGAACAACCGAAGTAATCGCTCGCGCTAGACACACGCCGTGCCACAGGCTAGCCTTACGAGTTAGTGCGAAGGGATTTAAGCTAGGGGGCATCGAAACGCTCACACGCCATGCGGGACGACGCATCTTCCCACTCATTGGTACGTCGTTAACACGGGCGATTCCACCAAGCGAACGAGTGAGGTATTGCACCGCATCCCGCAAGCCCGGCGCTGTCGTGGAGAAACTGGCGTGTCCATTCCGCGACGCGGTACCATCGGTATCCATAAGACCACGAAGCATTTCGAGACGCTGCTCGACGCTTCCTTCCAGATACTCGCGAGGAACAAACTTTTCTGGGCTTCTCAGCCCATACAGCCCAAGTTCCTTAACCTTCGTCGCAACGGGATTCCTAGCTGCACCTGGGGCACCCGAAAGTGCGAAATGAACATCGCTTCCCTGCGTCGTTACTCTGACTCCGTCTGGCAGTGCGTTCGCTACTCGACCCACAATCTCGCTATCATTCGACGTGAAGCGAGGGGTACCAGTAAGGAGAGATCCGTCGCCGAGCAGAACGCCCAGCAGATATGGATCTAGTGGCAGCTCGGCCATAGGCGCAGCGACAGCCTCCACGAGAGGCACGAAACACATCGATCCATTTCTGCACCGAAGTCCTCGTTGAATAATTTCCGCTAGGGGGCGAACAACCCCTGGCTGCTTCTTGTATCGTTGCTGCGGAGTAAAAGTCAACCAAAGGTGATCTTCGGTACAGCGCGTGCTTGTGCCATCCGAAAGAGTCACGTCGAAAATGGGCTTTACTCCCAAATCATAGGTCCCCTCGACTCGCTTCGGGAGGCCATCTTGGCCAATAATATAATCGCCAACACACAGAGCACCGATTTCTACCCAGCCCGTCGGCGTAAGAACCGCCTCGTCCATCGGCTGCGCTTGTGGGTAGTCCTCGATAGGCAAGCGCTCTTTCTCAAGGATCTGCAGGCTCCGAGCCCAGCGATACGAATCGCACGCGATCGACTTTACGCGCCATTTTTTGCATGCACGGCGGATTTCATCCTCGACTTCCTCGATTGGGACCTCCCAATCGGGCGGATCAGTGTCTTTTCGTTCCCAGAGCTTCACAACATCGAGATGAGGCACGTCGCCAATTTGCACAACGACCAGAGCAGTCGCGTCGAAGTTGAAAGAGCCGTCAAATCCGAGCGTTACGTCAGCATGGTCGGGAATTTCGCGTTCGTCGGTGCATTTTTTCCAGAATTCGGCAGGAATCCAGCGCTCAGCACCAGCCGCGACGACTTGATTGAGATAATAGCGCCTCGAAAGCCACTCCGGCGTCGTTGGATCGGCGATCTCCTCCATCAAACGATCCACATCGAGCCACGTTGAGTCGCCTCGCGCAACAATCAGGCCCGCTCTTACTGCCTCGTGGTCCGTGATATCGGCAATCGGGGGCGCCTCGACGGAATCGTAGTAAACTCCCGTCAACTTCCCCGCACGCCACGCCTCGTAAGTTTCCTCGGCGGCAGATTCCTCGCCTGGAAGGTGTGCGTTGGTGATTTCCATGACGCGCCCAGCTCCGTCGCGCGCCTTCGCGAGGTTCCGCTTGATAACCTGCGCCATCTCAAGCCCAGAGTTATTCGCAAGCCACAAATGCGGCTCGTTGGCAACGATAAGCGTGGCCCTGTTACCCTCAAGCGCCTTCGGCGAGGAGGTTACGGCCTGGATTTGCGCCGTACCACGCGCGTAAATGATCTCCTTGCCGATGTCGATCTTGTACTCTTTGATCGCCGCCTCACTAAAAAGGCTCGGGAAGAGCAGCATCGTGTTGCGCGTCTGAACCAGGTTCACTGCAGCGATTTGCACCCACGGTGCGGGGTGTTGAATCGCGATCGGCGTGCCGTCTTGATTCCAACCACCGAATCGACACGGGCCGCAAAGCTCTACGGCAGCGAGAGAAGCAAGGAATGGATCCTTGTCTTCGATAAACCCCAACCCTTCATTCTCCTGAGTACACCTCTGCGCGCAACGAAGCGCCCATCGGCATCGATCTCGAACCAGCGCAGCACGATGCGTGCTTGCTCATCGGTGAAGGTCCAGGGCTCACCGGCTTCTGGCCCGTCTGGCTGATTGAGCCAAGAGGCAGTCCACTCAAGTACGGACCAGCCGATGGTTCTATTTTCCTCAGGGGCGATGTCCGGCAATGACCGAATCGCCTCAGTGGGGGTTGGGATTTTTAGATCACCCCCCAGCGGCTTTACGATATTTCGCCATTAACGCCACGGCCGGAGGGGCCTCGGTGTTCTCCTCGTGCTCAAGGATGAGGCGTGCTCGGCGCCTGTCGCCCTCCGTCGCGAGCAGCGAGGACATGATGCTCATGATGACTGCGACGGCATTGGCGTTGAGCTTCTCGCCGTTTAGCTGACGCGAAAGCATCTCGCAAGCCACGGCCGCCATCTCCCAATCGCTCGGCTCATAGAACTGCGCTTGGCCCGATTTCGCCAGCGACTCGTAGAGCGCCCTTGCGCGCGGGTGCCAGTTCTCGTCGGAGCTTGGTGCGTCGGCGACGATCGACGTGACGGTCGCGATTTCAGGCTGGGAGTCCTTATTGCGCCTGCGTCGTTCCTCTGGGCGCTTCGGGATTGGACCAGGCATCACAGATTCCTTTTCGTGTGCTTTTTCGAGTTGCAGCGGCGACAGAGCACCGCGAGATTCTCGTCATCATTTGAGCCACCGAGGCTTTTCGGCGTCACGTGGTCGAGCGTAAGGGGATTCTCTGGCGTGGGCGCGTCGCCGCAATTTTCGCAGAAGCCGACTTTTCGCGTCAGGTTTTTTGATTTTCGCGCCCACGCAGAATCATAGCCGCGCTTGGCCGACGAGCCGCGCTTTTGCTCGCGCTTTTTTTTGCAGGCTACGCAAAAAGAGCCCGTTTTGATGACGACGCCGCAATCGAGACATGGACGTTTCACGAAAAACCCCGCATTTGCAGGCGTTTTGGGGGGGCAAAAAGGCGGAACCCGTACAGCGCTTTTGTGCACA
>Ga0209218_1000008_pt1 | contig 15695 bp, 12 predicted proteins | sample JacPinW_OM1H0_O3_FD_187965 | JGI IMG/M metagenome (GOLD analysis project Ga0209218, IMG submission 187965) | Forest soil microbial communities from Algoma, Ontario, Canada - Jack Pine, Ontario site 1_JW_OM1H0_O3 (SPAdes) (version 2) | ecosystem: Environmental > Terrestrial > Soil > Boreal...
AAGGAGATAATCATTATGACTAAAAATTTGTTTTATTGTAATACTAATCTTTATGTCAAAAAACTTTAATTTATTAAAAACAAAATCAATAGTGCTTTATATGCAAAAATTTAGGTGAGGTATTTTAATTAGTAAAAATTAAAAGAAGTGTCTAAATGTATTCTGTTATGATGAATGTTTGCTGGTGGCATAATTTCTTTAGCAAATGATTTGTTAATAACAGATCATAAAATTCCAAAAAAGGTAGTCTTTTAATTGTAATAAATAGTATAATTTGCCTATCAAAATGTTAGAGAACATATCTTTGAATAAAAGTGAATTTTTTATGTATTCTTATTTTATCTTTGGGAAAATTGTTTTTATATAATACAAACGAAATTTGTATATAACTTATGTCACTAATTTTCTGTTAGTATTTTTTTTTAAGCATAGAAATTTTCTATTATGTTAAAAAAAAGGATTTAGTTTTAATATTGCTTAATTAAAAATTGTTACAAAATAACAAGAAAATATGGGAAAGCGCTTATTGAATGATTAATTACTATAGTATAACATTTTAAAGGTACCGCATAACAGCTAAGGCTGTTTGTCCTGTTTTTGCATTCAAGGAGTGATAAGGCACTCGACTCGGAATTGTGAGGCAAATACCAACCATAAGTCTATAATTGACAGAGACCATTTTGGAGGTATCAAAAAAACTTATTACGCGAGCGCAAACATGATATAAAGTTTTCTTGCGTTTGAAGCAATAAGAGGACTAGTTTAAAAAAAGTAAAGATAGGATTTGAGTATATGTTTAAGAATAATTTTCTGAGTTACAAAGCATTTGCTTTTTTATCCTTGGAGTCAAATAGCTTACTGCTTATATTTCATAAAACCCTTGCTTCTCTTATTTGTCAACGAAGTTTACGCGGTAAAAAAGACGTCTGCACGTCGCTCAAGCATGAAGTAACATTCTCACCTTCAGCAATCGTCTAGGTGAGGTAAATAATTTTCTTAAAGATATTTCTTTTTACGGAACTATAGAAAAATTGGAGTATTTATGTAGGAAACGAAAGCAACCCTAAATTTATAAGGTTTACCAAACGAACAGCAGGTTTTTCTTGAATTTATATTGAAATTGAGAAACCTTCTACGCATCTTAAATTTTCTCATATACGCCTTTTTCTGCCTCGAGTTAAATGACGTATACCTTCATCATTTCTCCTGTGCATAAGTGCGTACTAGACTGTAACGTAATTTTTTTTATTTCGTAAAGCAGACGTCCCCAGATATCACGACGGAGCGTTTATACTTTTTGTACCGCAATGTAAACTGTTTCGATTATAGTCTGAATATATTTACCATATTCCTCTTTCCAACTGTGTTTATGTATTATAAAAAAAAGTCTCTTATTGATTATGTTTGTAAATTGTTAACAATTTCTAGTAGCCTATAGTTTTATTTTCATAATATTTTATAAATTAAAGAATTAAATAAAGTAAAAAGCTCCAGCAAAAGATATAAGCAGAAAACCGTAATATATTAAATATAGCTAATGTTTTTGCTTTCCAAACAGAATATAAAGCTAAAAAAGATTGTATTTTAAATAATTCATTCATAATATCAACACAATAATTAAGCATTATAGTATCTAAAACATGATTACCTTTTACATAAGCAGGTGCTAATATATTAGCACAAAGAAAATCATCAGCTGTATTTTTACATATTTCATACCATTCCATAACAGTAACAATGTGGAAATCATCAATAGTGGTATCATTTGTAAAGTCAGTTTTTTTTATTACTTTTAGTATAAGAACATCCTCATTTAATTATGTTAAATTCGTTTCTAAATAGGCTTTAATACTATAGATTACATATTGATTTATTAAAGGAAAAATAAACAACCATAACATCTTATAAAAATAATAAAATTTATGTTTTATCACTATATCAATAAAAAGACTAATTATCACAATACGTTGAGAGATACTTATTATTGTTAGCAAAATTATTATGTTTAATTTTATATTTGTACATAGGGTTTTACCCCAAAACATTATTATTAAATCAAGATATGTTTTATTATGGTCATAATAAGGTATTTTATTTTTTATTATAATATCTAATGCAACTAAACTATTAATCCACAAGTGTAATTGATTATATGCATTACTATATATCTTTTTTATTTTTAATATTAATTTATTATTTGTTAGTAAAACTTCTTTATTTTGTATAAATACTGTATAAAGTGTATATGTATGTATATGTAGTGAAAAGTATGGGAAAATACGGTTCACGAAATATACGGGTACGTACGAAGGGACGTACGCTCAATAGAGGTGCGTAAGTACGCTTACATATGGTTTGTATACTAAAATATATATACCTCTATTTTTTTGTGTGAAATAACTGTGTTTTATTATTATGTATTATTGATTTATCATTTTTACTTGCCATTGGCATGATCTATTGTGTCATGTCTTTGTAAAAAAAAAAGAAAAGAAAGAATATGTTTATCATTTCAAATCCAAATAAAATTTTAACATCTCTTATTTGTATCGCTAGTATGAAAAGATTCGTTATTTCACGTAAATTGTCTAATGATAACAAAAATGAAATCTTTGATATTGATGATATTATCAATGATGATAGTGTCATTACTAAAAAAATTGAGGCTCCTGTAGTCATCAAAAAGATTAATGTTTCTATGGTTTTATTTTTAGATGGTAAACCATTTGAAAAAGATATACATTTGCGTCTTTTAGCAAATAAGTATTCTGCTATTATTCAAAAATATGTTGAAGAGGACCCTAAGGCCCATCTTCACGTTACTTTAAAATTTGTTACAAGTTATTTTGATAAAAAGCTCATAGATATTAGTCATAAAAGCAAATTGGATACTTTTATTGATAACTGTCGGTCTTTATCTATAGAGGCTAAAGGCTTAACTGGATTTTCTGAGTCTAGAAGACTTTATAATTTGTTATCCGTAATTCAAACGCGACTTGCTGTTATGAAGAATAAACGTTATGAGTTTTCTTCTACTTCTTCAGCAATAACGAATCAACAAATAATAATTGATAGAATACATGCTGTTTTCAACCGTGTAAATAAGGGCTTTAATACGAAATATCCTACTTTTATCACTAACTATTCTATATTGACTCGGAAAATTAAAAGCATTACCGTTACTAAGAATGATATTTTCATTTTGGATGATTTTGACTCTTTTAAAGAAAAAGAAGAATCTACTAAAGCTCCTGCTAAGAAAAAAAAGAAGATAGCGAGTAAAAAGCTCTCTACTGATATTCCTTCTAAAAAAGAAAAGATTGTTGAAAATCTCTCTACACCACCTGAGCTAACAGAAGATAAAAATCTTCCTATTAAGCCCTTAGATAATTCTTCTCTTTAATTCTTCTTTGCTTTTTTACTTCTTTATAATACGCAAAAAATGAAACACAAGGACGATTTGTACCAAACATTAGCTTGTATATTAGAAAATCCTAACATGACACTTTTTCATTCTTCTCTTGAATCAGTTAACAGTTTGCATCAAACTGTTCTAGACCACCCAGAACAGTTTAAACATAATTTGGGTGGTTCTATTCCAAATGTTAATCAGATGCGCCATAATAATAAGTTTTATAATGTGACAGAACAAATTTTTGATATGTTCGTTGTGCAACATAGCAAAAAAAAAGATCAATTTAAAGAAAAAAGCAGTCTTTTACGAGTCGCTATTGATGCGATTTCTGCTCATATTCTAAATACGAATGAGAAAAAAAAATATGTCAAAATTTTGCAAGAATTCTTTTCTTATCAAAATGCGAAATATTTTTTACATGATTTTATTCACGCATTAATTAACACTGGGTCTAAAACAGATTATAAGTTTAAACTAACAAGAGTTAGCATTAACCTGGCTGAGACTTTAATCCTATTTATTTTAAATCAAAATTCAAAATTGAAAAGCATTTTCTCTTGCTTTGATTATCATTTGGAACTGGGACTTTCTGATAAAGAACGGAATCATATAGTTAATCTCGTTAAGGCACTTTTTAATGATTCTGATACTGTGGGCGCATTTTTAAGAGAATATAATATTATCGACGAAAATTTACAAAAATATATTTGTGATTTTCTGCGAGATATTTTTATTAAAGAATATTCAAAAAATAGAATTTATATCGAGGAAGTAAAAACGCTTATTAAATCCAGCAATATTTTGAGTAGTGAAACAGATAATAACAATGTTGAAGAACATCATTTAAAATTGGGTGCTTTTATTTGGGATATGTTAGTTGACCAACATGTTTTTAGCTTTCAGGATCTCTTATCACAAGATCAGAATAAAACTAAAAATATTAAAAATAAAAGTACCAAAATTTTAGTCCCTAAACAGGATCTTATAGCTGATAATCAATTGCATACAATTAAACAAAAGCCCTTTTTAACAGAAAAGCAACTGTTTGCTAATATAAAAAAAGAAAAAGAAGATAACATCTACGATTATAGTGAATTAATTGCAAACAACATTTCTAAATTAATCCATGATAATCCACGTATTACCTTAGAATTATTAACAACTAGTTATATGCACAAAAATAAATTATACACTAAATTATCCATCAATAAGCACTTTTTAGCTCTATTTTTACTTCGTCTACATTCAGGTTTACCTGAGAATGACTTATTATATATATATAATATTGATGTAAATTTAATTAATAGATTGTGTGTGACTGATAGGCCAACATATGTACCACAAATAATGGATATAATAAAATCAGCTGCCACAAGGTTTAACGAAATGTTAACAGCCACACAATTAAAAAAAAAAGTAGATGATAAAATTAATGAGCTTTATTTAGAAGCATCTTTAAAAGAAAAAACACTTCTTAATAAAGATGATAAAGATAAGCAATTATTACATATGAAAATGGCTAAACAACATTTAGAAGATTCCAAAGAACTTATTTATGACATAATTAACAAACTTTGTCATCGTAAACAACAATTCGTTAGTTTAATATGTGATGCTATTGATTATAGTGTTTTTAAATATTTTATAAACACTACATATATTGATAGTCGTGGACGAGCCTATTTAGCTGCAACAGCTTTAAATATATTGACAAATCCTCTAGCTAAATTATTTGTTAGTTTATATGATCCTAATGAAGGGGAAAAACCTTCAGTAAAGGATATACTTACTATAAAAGATAATTTTCATTTTGAACAAACAAGAAATAAAATGAAAATTTTATCAACAAAAGATGAAATAGACCAGGGTCTTATTAAAGAAATATATAAGTATATTTGTTCTTATTTATCGAATATATCTGTAGAAATATTAACTACTTATATACATGGTGATAAGGATGGTACACTTCTTAATACTGATATAATTCTTTCTTTTATTCGTGAGAACATTATTAAACCTAAAAAATTATATTATGTATATTCATTAATATTCTATGAGCAACTCCGTTATATAAATCAACATGATAAAATCTTCTGCAATTATGTTCAAAAAGATGCATCTTCAAGCGGTTTCCAGGTAATGGCAGCTTTTTTTTGTGATGCTGAATTAGCTGAAATGTCAAATCTTAAAGGAACAAACAATTATAATATTTATATGAAAGCTACAACGCATTGTTATACAATGTTTAGTGAGTTTAATGCTTTTTCTAAAAAAAGTATTAAATGGTTTGATGCTTATCATTTAGAGGATCCTAATTGGCCTCACTTATTAAACTTAATTAGTTTTACACAACAATTTAAAATTTATTTAGAAAATAAAAGCTTGGCTCCTACTTATTTTTTAACAGCATTTTTTCAAATGGATTTGACATCTTCTTCTGTAACACATGATTTAGTAAAAAAAATGGAAGATATTATTTTAACTAATCCACAAGGAAAAGAGTCTCTTGATATCAACTGTGAGCACCTTTTACCTTATTTACCATTATCTTACAGGAATTCCATTGACACTTTTGCTAATTTAACCTTGTTTAAAAACTCTAAAAAGATTTTGGAATATCTTTTTTGCATAAGATATGCTCTACGTTTACAGATTATAGCTGAGAAAATTCTTTGGTTACAAAATATACCATTTGAACAATCTTTATGGAATGATCGGGAACTAACCAAATCGCATGTTATGACAACTTTATACAGATCTACTCCTTATGGTCGCAGAGAAGCTTATATGACATATTTACAAGATAAATATATTATAAATAAGACAGAGTTATTTTTTGTACAAGAATTTGCATCTTTCCTTGAAAGATGTACTAGTGCATTCTTATCACAATTAACAAATATACAAAAATTTTATGATTTTGCTGATGAACTCAGCAATGATAAAGTAATAATCAAAAACAGAAATTTTAAGATAACAATTGATCCAAAAATTACTCGAGATTTCCAAGTCTCTTGTTCATCTTATACCAATAAAAGAGGACCTCAGCTTGTCATTAAAAAAATAACAAACCAATTAAATACAACAAAATTAAAAACTATGCTTTTAGCTAATATTGCACATTCTTTAGATAGTGATATTATGCATCATTTTGTTGAAATATGTTTAGAAGCAAATAAGTCTTTAAAGGATATAAACTCTTTATTTCGTTTAGCTTGGGAACGTAATCATGATTGCTTTATTTTGAATTATGCGCCTTTACTAGAAATTTTTGTTGAAGAAGCCTATTTACGTTTTTGTAATCAAAATAATATGCGATATATTGAAGGAATATCTGATCACATGGTTAAAAAATATCAAAAACTTAGTGTAGAAGAATTCATGGCTTTATTAAATCCTATTAATCCTAACTTTATCAAATAAAATATGAGAAAAAGTTCACCTATTACAATTGATAATAAAACAAACATAAGATTTAAGGCTGAACTTAAACATCAATCTTTTAGTATTTTTACAACACTTCATTCAAAATTTGCTTGTTTTACTAAAGATGATTTTGCAACCCATAATTGTTTATTAACGATTTTAAGACAACCTCCAAAAGTAATAAAAGTTGTTACCCAGAAAATGTTTAAAAAATTGTCACATAGTTTATGGGGTGGTAAAAATACTAAACCTTTTATTGATGAATGGTTAAAACAATATATGAATAAAAGACACCAGGAATATTGGAGCAATCTTTTATTACGTGATTGCTTTTACAATTATAAAAATTCCTTACTCGCTAGCAAATATATAAAACATTTTAAAATGTTTTTATTTATCTATAATAAAAGGAAAGATTATAATAAAATATCTATAACAGTTCAAAGAGAACCTCTTTTCTTAATGCTTAAAATTGATTTGAATGGGGCAAATTTAAATAAGTTTTCTTTCTTATTTTTAAAATATTATCTTACAGAAATCCTTTATAAATACAATTCAGTTATACAAGGAATAAAGATTGATTATTATATAGAAACTAAATTGTATTATTTATCAGAAAAAAATTTATTATCTTATACCTTTCAATCTCCTATTTTTGACAGTATTGATTTGGCACTTGATAAATTTCAATGCAATTGGAGAGCGCTTAATTTAGAAGCTTACTATTCACCAGCTAACGGAAGTCATTTTTTTATAAAACTTCGTTTAAATTATCCTGAACAAATTTCAATTAACTTTTTAGTTATACCTTGTTTACCTGTGCAACCAGCCCAGGTATCATCAACAAAGCTTAATAGGCCTTATAGTGATTTTAAAATAAAATTATCGTAAACATGCAAAAATCAGCATTATTTTTACAATTACATTATAAAAATAACAAGCATCTAATTACCAATTTAGTATCGCAGAAGAAATGTCTTATCAGCGATGATAATTTATATAATTTTTTAGATAATGATATTTTTAGTTCTTTAAAAAGAAATAACAAAAAATTTATAACAATTTTTGTTTTAGATTTGGCCCAATTTGCAAAAAGCATTAATATGACCTTTTCAACATTTTCTTTTAAAAATCTAATATATTGTTTGAAGTACAAAAATGCTTTGTTTCCTCATAATAGACTTATCTTTAAAGATATTGCTCATTTTATGCAAAATAATAAGCCTGAAAACCTTTTAGAATATATCCAAACATTCCATTTATTTGCTAGTAAAATAATGGCTGAATTTAATATTAATATTTATGGTTGTACAATTTTAAGCCTAACAAGTCTTGCTAATACTATTTTTAAGAAAATATCTTTTTCAAGTTATAAAAAAATAAAATCTTTAAATAATAAAGAAGATGCTTTTATACGGAAATCCTTTTATGGTGGCCGTAATGAAATAATAAAACCGTTAATTAACAAAACATATGCTTATGATATAAATTCTTTATATCCTTTTATAATGGCAGAGCATAGTATGCCAATAGAAAAAGCAACATATATCCAAAAAGTTAAGTTAACAAAAGAATTTTTCGGTTTTGTAGATGTTATTATATCAGCACCCAATATTACATTGCCTGTTTTGCCTATAAAATCAGACAATGATCATGCAGAAATGGGTATTATATACCCTTGTGGTAGTTGGAGAGGTATCTACTTCTCAGAAGAGCTTAAATTTGCCTTAAATTATGGATACAAAATTATAGAAGTTTTTGATGGTTATTCTTTTAAAAAAGAGAATTTGTTTAAACCATTTATTGATAAGCTTTATCTTTTAAGAAAAAATGAAAATGACCCAAAAATTAAAAAATTATATAAGCTTCTTATGAATTCATTATATGGTAAATATGCAAGCATTTATGAAAATCGAAAAAGAATTATTAATTCAAATGAAACTTTAATAGAAATTATTAAAACAAGATATGAAACTGTTGCTATTTCCTCTGCTATATCTGCTTATGCAAGAATATTTATGTATGATTTTGTTGTAAAAAATAAACTTGATCTCTTCTATTGGGATACAGATGGAATCATTATTAAAAATATACTAACAAAAAATATTGACAAAAATTTAGGGCAGTTTCGACTTGTTGGCAAAATACAAAAAGGGGTTTGTTTAGCCAATAAATTTTACATATATTTAAATGAAAGTGAATACTGTTTTATATTGCGATCCATCCCACAAGAAAATTATGTAATAAATGGTCCTCAACTTTATAGTATTTTTTTAAGTGAAATGCAAAAAATGTGTTATAATAACTTCGAATTAACAATTAATCTTCCTTTAGTAAACAAAAAAGAAAATACTATGACAAACCTTTGTTTTACCTTTCATAATAAAAGAAAATATTTACTTAAAGGTGATACAATAATTAGTGAGCCTTGGATAATTGAGCCTGCTATATAAAAACTATTTTCTTTTCTATCATTCATAATCTTAAAAGGGTGAAAATAATACTACTTAATCCTATATTCTTGTTTTCTAGGTAATAGTAAATGTTGCAACTTTATCCTTGGTCTGATCATCTGTAAGTTCATCTTATGGATGTGGTTGAAATAATGATTAAACAGTTGCAGTAGGGTTTCTTTATAATTTTTATATTGTTTCTTTTGTATGATGAGCATTATTTCATGTTTCAAAAGGTTAGCGATTCCGTAAGGGTAGCAGTCTTTGTGTTATCTGTATCAGTAATTAGTTTAATAATGATACTAAATTATAGCTTATGCGAGCTTTGTCGGTATCATTCACTTTTGTAGCCTTGTCAATTGTTAACAATTTAAATGTCAACAGTATAAATTAAAATTTATCTATGTTTAAAACATTTTAGGTAAAATGTCAAAGTCTACCTTTGAGACAATTATAACAGTTTTTAATCATTTATTGTTCTCTGTGGACTATGACTTTTGTTAGTTTAAATAATGCGAAACTAATTTTCAAAGCAAATTTTAATGCTTAGGGGTTTTTGAATATAAATTATTTTTTAGAGTTCTTCAAGAGCATGAGGGTTCTCGTTAAAAGTTGTTTTATGTTCATTATCTTTTTATGCGCAGATAAAAAAAACCTAGGATTTGTGTATGATACAGCCATCACATATCCAGCCTGCTACCTTGAACTATAATATAACTTTGGCGTATATGCTTAGTTGTATTAGGGTTCAAATAGTTACAGGGATTTTTTTGGTCATGTTTTATTGTTCAAATGCATATTAGCTTTTTTAAGTGTTGAACATTAATGCGCGATGTCCATACGGCTGGTTCATACGTTATCTCATGCTAATGGTGCTTCCTTTTTTTTTATAGTTGTGTATGCACATCTTTTTAGGGGTTTATATTATGGGTCCTATTATTTTCCGACGATTACTATGGTGCTCGGAGTAATTATTTTATTATTAATGATTATTACTTCTTTTTAGGGTATGTATTACATGGGGACAAATGTCTTATTGGGCTGCTACGTTATTACCAATTTAGCTCTACAGTTCCTTCTTCGGACAAAAAATTGTAAACTGGCTTGGAGTGGCTTTTCTGTAGATAATCCAACTTAGTAAATTCTTTTCTTTACATTATATTTACCTTTTATATCTTAGCATTTGTTCTTTTGCATTTAGCTTTATGCACCAAGCTGGTAGCAATAATCCAAATGGTTGGAATAGATATATCGACGAAATTCTTTTCATCCTTATTATACGTTAAAGATTTTTTTAGCGTAATTTTATTTATGCTATTATAATCTTTTTTGTGCCTTTATACCTAATAGTTAGGACATCCTGATAATTATATTCCTGCAATCCAGATCAAACACAGAACATATTGTACAGAATGGTATTTCTTACCGTTTCATGCATCCTACGCTCCATTCCAAATAAGCTTCTAGGAGTAATTGCTCTTGTGGCAAGTATTATGCTTTATTAATCCTTCCATTTATTGATGACCTCTTACTCGTAGTCTATTTATAAACATTCATTGCTAAATTAAATATTTTATTTATGCTGATTGTTTTGTTTTAGGCTATATGGTCAAAGCCCACTAGAAGAGCTTTCCTTTTCTTAGGACGACTATCAACGCCTTATATTTCGCCTATTTTGCGATGTCGTCATCGTTAGTCATATCGACAGCTTTTTCATGAAAGCTATTCAGAAGTATAACTAAACTTCGAATAATCTAGTATAATCCTAAAAAATATTATAAGTTTTTGTAGCAGGAGCAGTTTGACAATAATATTCACAGTATATTAACAGATAACAAAATTACGTGAAATAAGCACTTATTGATGACACATCAATTTGTCAAGAAAACTTCTGCACTAGGAAAAATTACAATAAATGAGAATTATAAATATACTATAAAACTAGTGCGTCGATTTGAATTTTAATTATTGCGATAAAACAAATAGCAGAACAGACAGCTTTTACAACAGCAGCTGAATTTGAAAAACAGTAAAAAACCTGCCTGGATCACCTATCGAGCAAACAACAGGTTGTGTATAAAATTCTATAAAAAATATTAAAACATATTGAAACCTTAGAACATGGTATTGGTTAAAAAACTAACATGTTTGTTATGCAATACATAAACATTATATGAAAACAGCTACCATACAGAAGCCTAAGCCAAAAAATAAATGGGTTAAAACCACTAATGATGAAATTAATGTGGATGAAAATGTTCCGCACTTAGAAACAAAACCGCAAATACAAAAACAAGAACCTATTATAGAGAGTCCACTGGAAAAAGTTGATACGCCTGTAATCAAAACACCTACTATAGATAATAAATTAGATAAGTTGTTAGTCAAAACAGCAGGTAAAACAAAAACAGAAGTAACAAGTACTTTAATTTCAGCGCCAAAAGAATGGAAATCGCATCACCTTTGCACAAAAATAATCCTACGATAATTGATGCTCCACTTTATCAATGACCTAATTTATCTACTGAAACTTTCGTGACAGATATGGCTTATCGTGAAGTGGTAAAACAAGTAGATGAACTAGATATAGCATTGGGTAAAGACTTGACAAAAAGTCAAGAACTAGCACACAATTGGAGAAATCATATTCATGCACTGGATAAATATATAAAATCATTAGAAGGATTTTCGTGGCGTAGAATGTTATCATATTCAGCATGTTTTCTTTTAGTTGGAACCTTTATTTGGAAAATGGGAACTTTCCGTGTACTACCGGATTTTTGGGGAACAGTTATAAAGTTGATATCCACAACAGGAATAAGTTCTACAACAATGCACGAGACTGCTTCAGAATTACCAAAGCCAAGTGTTACCTCCACAATAATTGCTATAGCAGAATCTCCAGTAGCAATATTTGGAATAGTTGCAGGTGTCAAGGTTTTCTCAAAATTTAATAAAGGAGTAAAATAACATAATAATATTCCTAGATAAAAATATAAAACATGTCCTAGACATAAAATTCAATATCACATAAGGCGACGATTCCTTCGTTTAAGTGATGCTTGAAATACACTATAAAAAAGATAGCTAAAAAATACTAAAACACGTTCTGCTATCTTCCATTCATAATTCAATATAGCCTTATCAACATAAGCATCGAAAAGCAGTGATACAATAACAGCCATTTGTTCAGGAGTCATTTCTGTATTTAGTAAAGTTGACCAATTATTTGCATTTACAAAATCAATAATAAACGCTTTAGTACTAATATGATTTGTATAAAAATAATTAGACCCATATTTATTTACAAACCCTTCAGATTTGATATAAACAGTAATAAAATCTTTAATAGCTTCTTTATTAAAAATTTCAATAATGTCTGCTACTGTTGTTGTTATTAAATAACCTTTAATAATGCCCATACAAATGCAAAAACTAATTATATATGCGAAGAATTTGTTTGCGTTACTTTTCATAATATTCCGGAAAAAGGCTCTTCTATGTTATATAAAGTCTTTAATAATAGAATCATCGTGGAAGGAAATGTTGTTATAGGAAAATGCAAATAACTTAATAACAGTACGAAGCTCCAACATATTAAATATAAGCTAAAACTTATAAATTTTAATGTTCTTAAAATAATTGATTTTTTTTCAACTATTTTAAAAGTTTCTATAAAGGAGCCTATTTTTATAATTTTTGGTTTAAGCTCTTCAAATTCATTATCTATTTGTAAATGATCATCTTCTGTTAAATCAGCATTTATAACATTATGTTTTTTATAATCATTATAAATATTTTCTTTAGCTAAAACAGATTCAATATAATCTGCAGTTTCCAATTTATAAACATTAGTTTTAATTTTGAAAACAAAGTATTCTTTCAGTATTAAAACTTTCTCATGATACTTATTAGCTTCTGTATGTTGATATGGTTCTTCGAGATCTTCTGGATTTTCTGGACAACCATAACCTTTATCATGAAACCATACATACTCATATTTATTTTCTAATAATTCAATAAGATGATCTTTATATTCTGTAACAGTATGTTTTAAATAATTATATAATAAAGGTATAAACCCAAGCAATAAAAAAGTATAAAAAATTTCTATTTTATGGAAATAAAAAACATCACGAAATAATAAAATACCAAGAACTATACGAGGAATTATTTGAAAAATTATGCTACAATATTCTTGTTGTTTTGATGTTAAAGAATAAAGCTGTTCTATAAAAGCATTAATAAATTTATAATAAAGATTTTTATTATATTTATTATATTTAATTCCTTGATCTAGGATAAGCAGAGGTTTATATAAAAATTCTTTTATATGTTTCATAACCTCCTGGTTATCTTGATTCATAGTTTTCTGGAATATTAGCGTTTTTAGCATATAGCCATAAATTAAACATAAATATAATAAAAACCAAAAGCGATGTTCTGTTAAAAACATTGGAATATCTTTAGGAAGCCTTTCACGTATAAATCTAGAATAAATAATCCAAGAAGTTACTGTAAAACCTATCGATAATAATAAATAATATAGTATTGCAAAATATTTAGCTTTCATTTTCATTATTTTCATCTATAAAAATTTCACTATGATCATCTTTGTTTACTTTTTCCTTCAATGATTTTTTTTGTTTTAATTGTTCACGAATTTCATATAATTTTCGTTGTGTTTTAGTCAAATTTTTTTTATAAGCTTCTATTTCATTTTTTTTTTCTTGATTTTTTTTCTGCCTAGCTTGCAAATCTTGTGTTTTTTTTTGTACGTCTATATTCAAGTTATTAGTCAGCAATTCATTGTATTCTTGTATCAAAATTTCTGCGTACATGTTTGTCAATATTTTTAAGTTTTCAAGTGTAAAATCAAAAGGATATTCTATCATATTTTTTTTTAATGTTTCTAATTTTGTCTCAAATTCTTTTACAATAGTTTGATGCACATTTTTTCCTTCTTTATTATCACCTTTGGCATATGTTGTTACTTTTTCATATTCTTGAAATTCATCCATGTGGATTTTTATTAGTTTCGTATTAAATCGAAATCTTTGCGCTTTATTTTTTTCTAAAGGATCTTCATTGATTTCTTGTGTTTTAGATAATTCGATAGTTCCTTTGTCATTCGTGCTTGTAAACATACCGATAATAAATCCTTCGGCAGAATTTAATGTATTTTTTACAACTAAAATAAAATGTAAATCTTGGCCCGAAAGTATTGCAACATTAGAATGTTCAGGTGGAATTAAAGTTTTTCGTTGTAAAATCCCAAGGGCAAAATTTTTTTCTTTAATATCAAGTAGAATTTGTGCCATCATTTCTTCTGATGGTTTTTGACTAGAACCTTGTTGATTTTTTAAACTATGTTGAAGTTTACTATAAACATTTTGCCTTATTTTAGCGCCTTCACTTTGTGGAATGTTATAACGAACATCTTCTTCTTTAAAATAAATATCCGGATAAGTCATTATACCTGCTTTCATAAGTATTTCAAAAAAAAGCGATTCTGCTATATTATTTTCTTGTTTTAATAAATATAATAATTCTTTAAGACGAGCTATTTCACGAATCCTATCTTGATCTGTAAAGCATCTTTTCGGTTGTATATCATTTAAAAAATTATTTACACGCTGCTGCAATGTCATAGTATCAACATCTGCATATGATATTATAGGCGCTATGATAATATTTTCCTGTAAAGGAGGTAAACTTTCGTTTATTAGTTGTGTAAAAGCCTCAATAATATTTTGAGGAATAGGATTTGGTTGAAATTTTTGGAAAATATTATCAAAAATGTTTATTAATATTAAATCAAGTTCGTTCGCACTATCAATGGTTTCAATCGCTCGATCTCTAATACGATGTTTTATTACAGGATTTGTTCCAAGTTCTTTTAATATTGGAACAATATTTTCAGTCGTTATGACAATAGCTTTAAATTTTTCAATAGCGTGCTCATAAGCTATTTTTTCTGCAAGCTTTTCACTATTTGTTTTTAGCTTACCAGGAACAATAAATTTATGAGCAAAACCTAGCATTTCAGGAGTAATTTTAGGGTGAGTATCAGAAGAAGGAGGAGTAGGCGTTTGAATAGAAGAAGGAAAAGAATCGGTAGGAGTAGAAGGATTGTTAGTGCTTGGTATAAGATGGTTAGGAGTATTATCAGGCACCCTAGGAGGGATTTTAGGAATAGCTTTTTCAGCAGTTTTAACAATAAGGGCTTCTTTGCTACCAAAACGTACTTGTATTTTAAATTTAAAAGAAAAACAAAGTCGAGTCATGGGTATAAATAGGGAGGAATATCGCGTAAAACAGCATCGACAGCATTAAAAGGTTCAGGATCAGGAATATCGGTTGGTGTCTCTGGCCAAATGAGATACCCAAAAAATGCAATC
>Ga0209218_1000010_pt1 | contig 14348 bp, 25 predicted proteins | sample JacPinW_OM1H0_O3_FD_187965 | JGI IMG/M metagenome (GOLD analysis project Ga0209218, IMG submission 187965) | Forest soil microbial communities from Algoma, Ontario, Canada - Jack Pine, Ontario site 1_JW_OM1H0_O3 (SPAdes) (version 2) | ecosystem: Environmental > Terrestrial > Soil > Boreal...
CCGCCGCTAAGGCGATGGATTCCCTCAACGCTACCGTCGGCTTCGGTAAGTTCAAACTCGAAGAACTCGACGACGCACTGACTTCGGGTTTCCTTACCGCTGCCAAGCGTGCGGGTATCGGCTTGAACGAAACCGGCGACGCGCTGGACGCCTTGGCGCGCAAATCGATTCCGCCCCAGGTTGAGGCTACCCGCCTGCAAAAAACGTTCATCCAGTTCGGCACCGTCACGGGGATTGCTCAGAAGTACCTCGCGAAAATCGGCATCAGCCAGCTTCAGCTCGCCGAAGACATGAAAAACCATGGGCTGATCTTCGCGCTGGAAGACCTCAAAAAGCACCTCGGGGACCTCTCCACCGCAGAACAGAACGTCGTGCTGGGTGAGGCTTTCGGACGCTCCAAGGGCTCGGCGAACGTTGGCGCGTTGCTTGAAGCGCTGCCGGAAATGAAGAAGATCCAGCAGGAACGTGAAAAATACCACACGCTCCAAGAAGCGCTCGCGGTAAAGGAAAAGACCTCGCAGTACCAGATCGACACTGCGGTCGCGGAATTGAAGAAAAGTTTGATCTCGTTGGGCCAGGTTCTTATCCCAATCGTGATTCCGATGTTCACGAAACTCGCTGGCGCTGTGGGTGAAGTCGCAAAATGGTTCTCTAAACTACCGCAGCCTGTGAAGGAAGCGGGAATCTACTTCGGCATCGCGGTAGTATTGGGTGGCCCACTTCTAATTTTCTTCGGGAATATTTTCAAGGCTGCTGGTTCCCTCCTTGGAGTTCTCGGTAAACTTGGCCCAGCTCTCAAACTTTTTGGCGTAACCGCTGGCACGGCCGGTGCCGAGGCTGAGGCTGGGGGAATGCTTGGCTACCTTAAGGACGTAGCAGGCTATGTGGGGCCAGTTCTAGCCCTTGTGGCGGCTCTCGAAGCGGTCAATCGACTGATACTCGGCAACAAGCACAATGTAGCCACGGAAGTGTTCCGTAAAGGCAAGAAGCTCGGGGGTGAATACGGGCACAACATCAGCAAGGATCTCTTCCCAACTGGAGCTATTCCGGCGGGAATATTCGGCTCTGGTGGCCAGTCGGAAGGACGCGAACGAGGAACGCTCAATTCCGAACTCCAGGCACTCGGATTTCGCGGAGTTGCGGGTGCACCTGCGGTAGTCAAGCAGTTGGTTGAAGCGGAAATGTTGAAGGGCAACCATCCCGGCGAGGTCACTAAAGTCGATATCCACATCGATGGCAAGAAAGTTGCGGAAGCTGTCACAAAACATACTCGCGATCACCCACAAGGCAAGGCCGCGAAGTGGCTTTCTGAATCCAGCCTCAGAACCGCACAAGGTGGGGCAGCAAGGGGGGCGCACTGATGGCTGAAATCATCCCGCCCACCGTTATCCGTCAAATCTCCCAGCCGATTACAGGCGGCGAAAAGAGCGTCTCGCCTGGCTCCGCACAGCAGATCGGCTTCTACGCTTACGGCGGCGGTAAGGAAGCGTCCTTCGTCGTGCTGGCCGGAGAAGGCTCCCCTACGGTCACGGGCGGCTGGGTGAAACTCGCCAAGGTCCAGCGCTTCCAGCGCGTCTCGGTGACGGTGCCCGAAGGCTACGACCCGCGCGTCATCACCGTGCCGATCACTTTTGATGCGACGGTTGGTGATCGCGAAGAAGGCTCACAGAAGATCGAGGCCGACATCAAGACGCTCGAATGGATGGCTGGACGCGAAGAACACCCCACGAGCGAAATTGCGGGGGAACCACCCTACGTTGAAGTTTACACGAAGATCGGGAAGGTACGCACCAATCTCGTGCCCACGCAATTCCAGAGCCTCAACAAAAAGGGCAGCAATTCGTCCTCCGAAGTCTGGAAAGCGATCCTCGAAGCGAATCCGAAGCTCGGGAACAACGCGGACAAGAAGCTAAAGTCCGGGACGAAAGTCAAGTACCCCGAAAGCATCGTGAAGCTCGTGCCGCGCGAAGAATTCCCGCTCTGGTACATCAGCGGCCTAACCTTCGACGCCAACCCGCTGCGAGTTCGAGGTGGTGACAGAATCCGCCAGAACGTCGTCGTCGAACTCACGGAAATCGTCCTCAGCCCCAGTACGTTGAATCGAGTCCAGCAGGAAAGCGAATCGAACGGCAAAAAATACAAAACCTTCAAAGTCACGGGCGGCTCTAACAACACAATCCGCAAGATCGCCACCGAAATCACGAAGGGCCGAGCGTAGGAGGAAAAATGCGAGACGCAGCTGACAAAATGCAAGATGCCGCTCGGAGTCTAATCGTCATGGGCCGAGAAATGCAGAGCAAGCAGATTGCCGAGATTGTGGCAGAACAAATTCGCGACAATCCTCAAGGCCGTGCCGCGAAGCTAATGGCCGAAGGCATCCAAAGAGCACAACGAACCGCTGCCGCGAGACGCGCATGACCGAAACGCCAGCTCCAGACGGCGAGGCGCTCGCTAAATTCTTCGCTAAGCAGGTGCTCCAGGGCTTCCCAGGCTCAAAGACTGTCAAACAGGGCGCAGTCGATGAAGTCGAACTTGCCAATCGCATCGGCGAGATCGAAATCGAAACCCAGATCGCTGGGGCCAGCTACCTCAAAGCGCACATTATCGATCCGGAATGGGCTCTGACGATCTCGGGCTGGCTCAAAGTCAAAGAAGGGCTGCTCCAACCAATCGAAGTCGAATTCCCCGAAGGCTCGAAATGGTTCTGGATTCTCTGTGCTGTGGAAGGCTCCACGAATGTCACGGAACCGAACCTCACAGTCACGTTCGAGGACCGCATCGTTTACTTCCTGCGGCAATACTACGGCAAGAAGTATGCGCCGCCAGGCATTCAAACCCGCGCCCAGTTCATCCGAAGCCTCGTGCGGGAAGTCGGCCAGCACGGAGAAGAAAAAGCTGGCTTCATCTGCCCCTCATTGAACGTGGTCCAGCCTGTTGAAACGGAAGGCGAAGAAGAATCCAAAAAAACGAAAACAGACGAAGCACGTCAAGAAAGCGAAGAAAAAGTGGCCAAGCGCGGCGGCCTCGGTGCCGGAAGCTTCACGATCGAGGGCTCACCAGCGACGCGTCAGCAGGCCCTAGACGTCAGCACGGCAATCCAGACGGCCCAGCGCCTCAAAGCACCCCCAGCCGCCGTAGAAGCACTCATAGCGGCCGGTATCGCCGAATCGGGCTTTAGGCGTGAAGTCACTGAAAGCAATAAGCCTCAGACGAACCCACAATCCGTCCCCGAAGGGGTCTGGCAATCAGATAAAATCCCTGGTAACGAAGTGGGGCGTCAGGCTGAACACTTCTTGATCGGCGGGGAATCCTTCGCGGAAGGTGGCGCAATCGAACGCGCTAACAAGGGCATCAAGCCCGCACAGATCGGCGTTGAAGTTGAGATTGGCGGCACCGAAGCCGCAAATCAAAGAGCGCTTCCCGAAGCTCGAACCATTATCGCCCAGGCCGGTGGCGCAAAGCCCGCCGTTGAAGAATCAACTAGCGACGTAAGTCAGCTCCAGCGCGGCACAAGCGCGAACCCCGACGAGGATTCCTTCGAATGCGCCGTGCGTTTAGCGACGCAAGTCGATTGGTTCTTCTTCAGCGACAATCACAACTTTTACTACATGGACGGCCCCACGTTCATGCGCCAGAAGCCCGCGCTCTACGTTGACATCCCGCGAAACCACGTCAAAACACCACGCGGCGAAAGCAGCTACGGCGGAGTTCTGAGTCCATCAACGTTTACTTTTGACAACACTACTTACGAATATCGAATTAGCCACAAGCTCAAAACGCGCGTTCAACGCAAATCCAAGGCCGTTAAGCCCGCGTCGCCCGCCGAGGTCAAACTGCTCCTTGAGTGCGGTGTAGACGAGTTTCACGCAGGCGAAGTCTTCAAGTTCGAAAACTCGGGTCCGATCGATGGTGTATGGATCATCACAAACACTCGACGCGAATGCCTCCTAAACACTTACACGGAAATCATCCTTGAGCCCCCGATCGAACCGCTGCCCGAGCCTAGGGGAGAATCCGAAGTTACTTCTACGACCGGGAAAGCCCCGGCTAACAAGGGTACGGTAGGCGCTGTTGCCGAACAGGCCGAAAAGGCATACTCCGAAAAGGAAAAGTATAAGTATTCCGAGGAAATTCCAGCACGGGAAAACAAAGGAACCCTGTTTGGAACAGCGCCCCGAACGATGGATTGTGCCAGTTTTGCGACCCTTTGCTACAAGGAAGCGGGGATGCCCGACCCCAATGGTCACAATTATTCGCCGATCGGTAATACCAGCATGATCCAAAACATGGTCAGAACCGGGAATCCAACACCGGGCGATCTCATATTTTATGGCCCAAATGAAGCCTATCCAAATCATGTGGTGGTTTACATCGGCAATGGAAACGCTATCGGATGTGAGGCCCCCGAAAATCCAGTTCTAGAAGGAGCTGCATGGGGGTCCGAAAGTCTTGGAGGTGGCGCAGGTCCGGTCATTGGTGGCGAAAGGGCCGGATGGCGACTAAAGAGTTCAACGCTGCCGCTTCGACTCCTAGAAACCGAAGAGGGGGCGCGGCAGAGGGAAGAAGAATTCACAAAAAAAGAAAAAGAAGACAAATGAGCAGGTTCGCGCCACTTTGGATCTCATATCCCTCGTCGCTGCCGTCCCAGCAAAAGCACGAAAAAACGAGGCCCGCATGGACGTAAGCGAACTGCTCCGCAGTCCCGCCGATCCGATCGAACAGCCCGCGCTCATCACCGCCTACGTTTCGGTCAACCGCCCTGCTCCCACGGGCTTTCCGGTCGAAGGCTCGCAAGAAAACCTGCTCTGGGTTATCCAGCCGGGTGACACGGTGCCGTTCGGCCCCTGCCGGTGGGCCGCCCTGCATGGCTCGACGCTTCCGACACAGGGCACCGAGGTTCTTGTCGCGTTTGACGAAAACAACAAGCCGGTCGTGGTCTGGTGGGAAGCGGCCAGTACGAATCTTGCCCTCGAAAGCGGCGTCGTAACGCTCAGCGCAGGCAAAGCCACCGTCACAGCACCGAGAGCCAGGGCCACCAGCCCCATCACCGCCAACACGGTCTCCGGCACTCCCACGACCATCGGGGTCAAGGAACGCGAAGCAGGCAAATTCAAGCTCGAAGGCGGGAGCGGCACTAACGAAGTCGCCTGGGTCGTATTTTCCTAGAAGGGGGAAGCATGCCAGAACCTCAGCACATTGGCCCGGAATTCTTGTTCACCGCCGCTGGGCGCGTCAAAACCGTCGAGCAAGGAACTCCCGAATGTACGGCCGCGCGTGTTTTCCACGTGGCCGTCTCCCCGGAAGGATTCCGGGAGGATTCTCCCTCGTTCGGCGTGCCAGAACTGGCCTTTGAGAGGGTGCCGCTCGACCTCCGAGCGTTCGAAGCCGCGATCTTGCGTTCAGAACCCGAAGCGACTTTAAGCTCGATCGAACGCGCCTATTCGAAGGTAACTTCACAGCGCGAAGTCCAGATCGAAGTGGGGAACTAAGTGTCGAACTTCGTCGAAGTTTCGTTTTCTCAGAGTGAAGCTGCCATCGCGAAAGAAGCGCTGGAACGCCTCGTAACGCTGATGGAATCCCACGGCTTCACGGGCTGGACTTACAGCGAAGCGGACCTAGAAGCGATTCTAGCGGGCGTTCTTGCGGGAATTGGGCTCACGGGTGCGCAAATCGCCTCGGTTGTGCCAGACGCCATCTTCAGAAACTACGGCCTGGAACTCCTCGGAGTTCCTTTCAACGAAGGTGCAGCGGCGACAGGCAAGACGAAATGGACAGTCACATCTTCTGGTTCCGTTCGCCATATTCCAGCCGGAACGCAAATCGAAGCATCGGGCTCCGGATTCTATCTCGAATCGGAACTCGAAATCCCGGCTTCCACGACGGAAGTTGCGAATGTCCAGGTCGTAGCTCTCGAACGCGGAACCGCTTATAACAAAGTCGAAGGCGAAGCACAGCAGGTTAACCCCATCGACTATGTGCTCAGCGTTGTGTTCGAAGCTCCGACCTCGGGTGGCGAAGAAGAAGAAGAAGACAAGGCCTACCTCGAACGCCTCGCCGCCTATCTTTTGCTTCAGGCTCCGCGTCCAATCACTGCCTCTAACTTCGCCGAAATGGCGCTGCTCATTCCCGAGTCGGTGCTGGGACTCAAGATCGGCCGTGCGACCTGCATTGATGGTTACAATCCCTCGACCCACGAATTCGAAGGCAAACCCAAAGAGTCCGGTAGCGAACTCACCGAAGTAACGAGCTACACGGGCATCAGTGCGGAATCAACGGTGCTGCCACAGAAGCATCCAGGTTCGCGCATCACGGGGACCGGCATCCCCGCTGGAGCCACCGTCGTCTCGGTGAACGAAGGCAGCAAAACGATCAAATTGTCAGTCGCCCCAACCTCGGAACCGGGCAAAGAGAAACTCAAAGCGATCGGGTCCTACGGGAATGAACGCACCGTCACCGTCTTCGTTGCCAAGAAAGAAGGCGACACCTCTGGCGAAAATGAATACACCTCGGGCATTCGAACGAAAGTCAAGGAATATCTGGAAGAACGCCGAGAGCTAAACTTCATCATTTTCGTTGAACCGGCATCCTACAACGAAATCCGAATAAAAACGGAAATCGTAGTTCTAACTGGCTACACGGAAGCCACCGTCGCCGCCAATGTCAAATCGGCGATCGAAGGCTTTCTGTCGCCGGGTACTTGGGGGAATCCAAACAGCAAGGAAACCGGCGCGAATTCGTGGCTCAACGCAACGCAGGGCGCGAATCTCGTGCGCTACAACCAAATCATCGGCGTGATCGAGGCAGTCTCTGGTGTGCAGTATGTTGTCTCGGGAAGCGCCGGTCTTTCGATCGGGCTCGAAGAAGCACCAGGCTCCAAAACTGCTGATTTGACCATGATTGGGCCTGCGCCGCTGCCCTTCACAAAAGCGGAACACGTCGAAGTGACGGCCACCTGATGCCCCTCTCGCCGGTTGCGAGTCGAGCGATCGAAAGACTTCAGCCCTACAACGTCGGCCCAACATACGACGGTGAAACGGCTCTCGAAATCTTCATCCAAGCCATCGTCTATCCGTGGGAAAAGTGGCTCACCATCGCCGAAGAAACCAGCACGCAGGGCGAACCGGGCTGGGAACCGGGCTGGTCGAAGCTGCTCGACCCCGCGACGTGCCCTTACGAATTTCTGCCCTACCTCGCAATGTACGTTGGCGTGGAATTGCCGAAGACCGTCAACGAAGCGGAAGCTCGTGCTATCGTCAAAGCCGAGTCTGGGCTAGCACGAGGAACGCGCAAAAGCCTCGAAGCGCTACTGAAAAAAGCGCTCGGTGCAGTGCCTTTTATCATCCTTGAGCGCGAACCGACGGCCTATTCACTCGTAGTCGTGATCCCAGTGGGTCACGTTACGACGGCGGTTTACGAAGAAATCAACCTCACAATTCCAGCAGGCATTATCTACACAATCGTGGAAGTTGAAAACTCGTGGTATGCGGGCATGAAAAAATGGTCGGAAGTCGAAGTCGCTAAAAAATGGGAAAATATCAAAGAAGGAGAATACTAGATGCCAGCCACCACCACGCATTTCGGCATTGAGTATGCCCTTGGAGCTGATTCCGTCGAGAAATTCCCAGCAGAAGTCAGCGCACCAGGTGCAAAAACCATTGACGAATTGTTGTATGGCAAGATCCTCACGCTGACGACACAGAGTGGTAGCTACACCGCGAATCCCGGTGACTTCGTGCTCGCTACGGGCACCAGCTCGACCATCACCGTCCCCGTCACGGCGAACGCTCTAACGTGCGTGGTCTACTACCCAGCGGGCGAAGGGGAACTAACGGTCAAAGCGGCAAGCGGCGACATCCTTGGAGACTTTATGACCACGGCCGTCTATTTCGCAGACGGGTGTCATCTCCTCAAGAATCAGCACCTCTCGCTGCTCGGCGATGGCACCAACGCCCGCATCATCGCCGGGGAACCCAAGCGGGAACAGAAATACGCCTTCAAAGAATTCACCAAAGTGGAAGCCGAAGCGGGCGTAACACCGAGCACAACAAGACCAGCGTGGGTCAATATGCGATGCGCGGCAGCAGGTTCAGCCACGGTAGTCGTTGTTGGTGGTGAATCGGCAGGAGATGCCCCAGCAGCTAGTGGAGGAACCGCCGCTATTTACGTGCCGCCTGGGCAGGCGTGGACCGCAGGGCAAGCAATGCAAACTTATACAATTCTTCAATAGTTCACCTACTGCTCGATCCGTTCCCAGCCATACCAGAGCACTACACGCGCATCACACGCAGGAACCGAATCATAGTTTGCTGCAGTTTCTCCCAATAGTGGGTATTCAATTGACGTAGGGTTCGTTTGTCCGTTGTCACCGTGACCGAACAGATGGCCCACCTCGTGTGTCATCACATCGCAGAACCACTGAAAGTGTCGGTCGTCCGTTACCCAATTCCAGCCGTACCATCCCGCCGCCGATGCGTTGAAAACGATCATGCAACCACTAGGGGGAGTCCAGGCCCAGAGTAGAAAGTCTGCTGCTCCCGCCTCTGGCCCGAGTTCAAGATTCACTGGGATCGTCGAGCTGCTCGTGATCGTCGGCACTCCGCACGGGGGTTGGCCGCCCCAGTAACGCTCAGCGAGCGAGAGTGCCAATGTCACGGGGTCCGTAGTCGCGTGACCTCTCGTGCCGTAGCTGTTGAATTTGCCACGGTGGGCCATCGCCCCACTCGGCAACAACAACCCGAAGGCCAACGCCCCCAAGATCCCAACCGACAAAAGCCAGCGACGCCAGAGTTTTGCAGAAAAAATCGCCATCACGGTCTCCTTGGGTTGGGTTTCAAATTCGCCTCAATCGCCTCGTCAACGGCAGCATCGAGGTCAAAGGGCTCGCCATCACGGAACGCCGCTCCCTGGTACGTCACGGAGTATGGTTCCTTGCCCCCCAGAATGTAAGCATGGATCGAGTCGTCGCTGTAGCGCCCCAGTGCTTCCGCTGGGCGTCCTTTGTCAGTCACGAACGGCACGTTGATTGCCACGTACTGGACGCGGACTCCCGACTCGGAGCAGTCCTCCATGTGGTAGTGGAAGCCTTGGGGGCAGATGCAACTCATGACGCCTCGATCGTTCGATCGTAGAGCGCCAAAACCTCAGCGTGGGTGTGACTTTCGTTAAAGTCGATAATCAACCCAGCGAGATCACAATGACCGATGGATGAAATCTGCGCCGCAAGCGCCTCGATCGCTCCGAAGCGTTCAGCCCAATCGATATCGTCGAGATCGGTTGCCGTAGCTGCGCACTCGGTCCCAGGGCCGAAGGGAGGCACGCTCCCCCGATTGCCCCAATCCTCCTCGTTCTCAATTCGTCTGCGCGCCGCTATCAAAACCTCACGAGTCGTCATGCTGTGCTCCTTTCTTGAGCAATTCTTCAATGGCCCGATCAAACAACGCCAGCACTTCGTCGTGCGTGTGGTTGTCGTTGAAGTCGGCGAGATAGCCGCCCTCGGGAATTTGCGCCCTGAGGGCGCTGTGGGCATCCCTGCGTTCGGACCAGTCCGTGCCGTCGAGCCAGCATGCATTAACTATTGTGATCTTCCCAGCCTCAGAGGGATACTCGCCTCGCGCTTTCCCCCAGTCGTTTGGGTCCTCGATGCGCTTGCGTGCTGCTATGAGGATCTCGCGCGTTGTCATGTCGTTTCCTCCTCGGAAAACGCCGCTTCGAGGAACAAGATCACGTTCGTCGCGTCCTCCCGTGAAAGCTCGACCTCGGTTGGGCGCTCCAGTCTGTCCTCATCAATGCTAAACGAAGCGTAACCACCGCCGCCTTCTAGGGTACAGGTCGTGCCACTCTTGTCCTTGAACTCGATGTAATCGTTGGTTGTCATGATGTGGCCTCAATTGCCGCGTCAAAAGCAGCAATGATGCAATGGTGGGGCATTGTGTCATTGAAAGCAGTAATGTGATGGACGACACTTTCGCCGCTCTCAAGATTAGTTACTTCGGCATATGGCAGCACTTCGGCCAATGGACGCAAAAACGCTTTCTCAAGATCCCAGTCGGGCTCCTCAAGGGTGCCCATTTGAAGGTAGCGCGAGCCGTGCTTGGCGGTTAGTATCGCACCAACCGCACAAAGCCTGCCGTTCGGCTTGTCTTCGAGTTTTCCGCGACCCCAATCCGTCTCGTTCTCAATAAGGGCTCGCGCCTCAATTAGCACTTCCTTCGTGGTCTTCGCTCCGGTTGTCATTTCGGCTCTCCTTCGCCGCTGCCGTTTGTAACCAGCTCGTCCCAGGTCCCAGAGACAAACTCCTGCTCCGGGCTGCCCCAAACATACCAGCCACCCACGTTTTCTACGAGCAGCCTGAAAGCACCGTCGTCCTGTCGCACCATTGTGTCCGCTAGACCAGTGAGCCAACCTGCGCAGTAGTGGTCCTCGCTCCAGTTTTCCATGTAGGCCAGAAGGCCCGAACGAGCTGCGATGGGACTTGCGGTCGTCTCTCTGATGTGCTCGGGCAGGTAGTGTTCTCTGGCCGCAATCCACATCTCCAGAGTGCTCCCGTCCGTTCTCTCTCGCGCAAGTGACATCGCCTCGCGCTCTGCTTGCGTTAGCTCGCTCATGACTCACCTCCCGTGTCGTGACGTCCCTGCTGACAACTAGGGCAGAAGTCCAGCTCTCCCTCGCGAATCCAGCCGTGGGTATTCTTACGAATTCTTCGCGCTTTCATACGCAAACGCTTCTTGCAATCGGTGCCATCACAGCGTGCTCTCACGGCAATGAAGCGCAACGCAAAGCGTATGAACCACTTTGGCAGTTCACGCTCCTCGAACTGGGCCACAAGGTTCTTTTCTATGTCATCGCAAGCCTCGATATAGCCGAGGCCCGAGGTCGTGTAGTCGTAGCGCGTTTTGAGCGGAGTTTTTGCTGGTCTGTTCATCGTGACTCACCCAACTTTCTGAATGCTTCGTCTCGTTCTTGGGCCATCTCGAATCGTTCAGCAATAAGCGCGTCGCGATCACGCCTCCATGTCTCCTGTACCTTCACAAGCTCCTCCTTGAGCCGCGCTTGCTCGTCCTCTGCTGCTTCAATGCGCCGAATCATCTCAAGATGATAGCCACGGCCGTTTGTCCACTCGCGGCACGCCAGCCAACCCGCAGCATGATCGGCACCGAAGGGCGACCGCTCTCCTGCTAGTTGGCGTTCTGTTTGCAAAATCTTCAATGCTTCTTGTTGTGGCTCTCGTTCGCTCGGGCGAAAAGCACCTACGTGGATATCGGTCATGATTCGCCTCTCAGTGCGTGAATGTCGCGGCCGAAACTTACTCCAGCAATAATGCCGAACAAAATTATACCAAGCATCCAATGCTCAACGTAAGCGGCTCCGAGGCAGAACGAGACCAGGTAGCGTGACAGTAGCGGCCAGATCATTTCTTGACCTCCTTCTTGACGGGAGGGAAAACCTCCGAGGCGTTCATGCCGTGCTTCCACGCGCTGAGCAAGTCTTTGAGTGCGCTCGAACGAGTGGTCTTGATGTGGCGTAGAGCCTCAATCTTCTGGCCTTCTCGCTCGTAGTATTCGTTCAACGAGTCAACGAGGGCATCGAGGGCCACGAGGTCCGGACTCCCTAGGCTAACGGATATCTTCGGCATGCTTACTGCTCCTTTGGTTGCTTGCCCAGCAAGAGTAGCACACCCCGCTACCGATTGCAACCCCCGAGATCCGCGTTCCTTAGATCCCACCACGCGAAGCCGAGTCGCGACGGGACGAAACCGGGCGCTACGCCATCCACTTGTCCACTCTGCCGTCCACCGGAAGGAAAGCCCATGCTCATCACCATCCTCATCGTTATCGTCGTCGTGCTGCTCATCGTCTTCCTCGCTCGCCGCGTCTAATCATGGTTGAGTCGGATCTCGATCGCGAAAACAAGGCCACCAAGCTAGCGGAAGCAAGAGGACGGCGAGAGCAGCTGGTTGATTCCCAACTCAACTCGCACGAGGCGCGGCTGAATGCAATCAATGGCTCCATTAGGCGCTCCGCAGAAGCCCAAGAGGGCACGAATCGCGAGCTGCAAAAACTCAGCTCCCAGATCGAACGCAACGAGGCCGTCGCCAAAGAGCGCGAAAAAGCCTCCGTCTCGCGGCGTGAGTTCTGGCTGGGGGTTGCGGCGGTGATCGCAATTCTGCTGGGCGCAATCATTTCCTCGGGGGTGCATTTGTGATGACTCGCAACAACTTCCTCGCTGCCGGTTTCGTGATTCTGCTCCTAGCGATCAGCGCGAGCACTTTCATCGGCCTCACGGCATGGCACCGAGCAAACCACAGCGTCGTAACGAACTGCGAAGAAATCGGTCAGCTCAAGGCTGGTCTCGGAGAAATCATCCAAGAGGCGCAGAAGTTTTCCGCCACGAGCCCAGTGCGCTCAGCGGTTGAACGCGAGCGTCAAGTCCAATTCTACGACAACGCCCTGACGAAACTCGCTCCGGTGAAATGCTAATGACCGACGATCTACGCTTCGTGGAGCTTTCTCTCATCGACTGGCAGCGCCTCCTCGAAGTGGCGGAGTTGGGTGCCTCCGAGCAGGACGTGCGCATTCTCGAAGCCCTGAGGCGCGTGATCGCGAATGGCCATGTCGAAGCTTAGCCGCGCAGAACAACGCTTCGAAGAAGAGCGCGATCGTCGTTATGCGGAGGTCGCGGAGGCTCGTGCTGAGGCTCTAAAAATCAAGGAACGCGCCGACGAAAAGGCGCTTGATCTCTCAGCCGAAGTGCAGCGGTACAAGGACGCGAAGGCCAACGAGCTTCGCGAGCAAATCAACGAGGAACGCGGAGAATACGTGACAGCTCAGGTTTACGATCAGCGCCACGAGGCACTTGAGGCCGAGATCAAACTACTCAGCGAGCGCGTCACAACTTTCATCGCCAGCTCTCTCGGACATAGCGCTGGAACGCTGAGCGTACGCGAGATCGTGTTCTCGGCACTTGGAGCACTACTGATAATCGGCACGATTATATCCCCTCACATCCACTAATGCGCCATCCTATGTTTAGTCGAGCAAGACTTCGAGCAAAAGCGCACCTTACTGGATGGATATGTAGGCTCAAACGTAGCTCCGCAGTGTTCACAAATTCTCGCCGGGCACGGCTTATAACGCCCACGTTTTTTACCGAGTCGAGCCTTAGCGCTTGATTGGATAAAAACCCTACGCTTCTCCGGCGAAAGCGATCTCCATTGTTCCCTTTTCGCGTTGCGAATTTTTTCGATCGACTCGGGTCTATGATGCGCTCCCGTCCGTAGTACCCGTCGCCCCTTTTCGTCCATATCGCGGTGGTTATCCGCGTGAGTACCAAGAAAGAGATGCTCAGGATTCACGCAATTACGAATGTCGCAGTGATGAAGAACGAGAAGGCTCGCAGGAATTGGGCCGTTATGGAGTATCCATGAAACGCGATGTGCACGATTGCCGAGGGGTGTTTTGAAAGCGCCATAGCCGCTATCAAAAAGCGCACCCATATAGAGCCAACAGCCATCATCACGCCCCATTTTAACCTTCGAGAGCAGCTTGACGAGCAGTTGGTTTTCGGTTTGTGATTTCACAATCCTAATTTTAGCACAAGGAGCAAGTTATGTCAAGAGACGCGCTCCGGCATCACCGTGCCCATCGTGAAGAAGGCGACTTTGGTGACAGCTTCGCACAGCGGGTCGCCAACAGAATCGCCGAAGGAATCGGCACCACGGTTTTTCTCGGGGTTGCGTTTTTCCTCATCGTCGTCTGGATCGTTATCAATGGCGGCTACGCTTATTTCTCCGGTGCTCTAAAGCACCTAGAGGTGGGCTCCCCGTTCGATCCTGCGCCGTGGATCTTGCTGAATCTGATCTTCAGCTTTGAGGCTTTCTTCACCGGTTCGCTCGTGGTTATCGCTGCAAAGGCACAGGCGAAGCGCGATCGTGCGCGCGAGGAGGCTGACGCAAAGCACCGCGAGGAGATCGCCGCCGAAAACGTCGCACTGTTGAAGGTCAACACGGAGCTAACCGAAGCGGTCCACACACTCGCGAAAGATTTACACGCGCACATTCTGGGGGAGTAAATGACGAGTCTTGAGCTTGCGGGTATCGCAGCGGTGGCGATGGTGTTCCAGGACGTGCTTGGCGTAATGATGGTACAAAGTGAGGCGAAACAGCTTGGCTGGACTGCAGGGTTTCTTGATGCCGCTGGCTGGCTTGTCGCGTTCGCGTCGTTGCGCATTTCCATCAACTCACATGGAACGGGCGAGATCGAGGCGATCGTTCTCATCTCGATCGCAAACGTGGTGGGCACAAAGCTCGGCCAGATAACAGGCAAGCGCTTCCTTGAGAAGAAGATTCGCAT
>Ga0209218_1000012_pt1 | contig 13649 bp, 17 predicted proteins | sample JacPinW_OM1H0_O3_FD_187965 | JGI IMG/M metagenome (GOLD analysis project Ga0209218, IMG submission 187965) | Forest soil microbial communities from Algoma, Ontario, Canada - Jack Pine, Ontario site 1_JW_OM1H0_O3 (SPAdes) (version 2) | ecosystem: Environmental > Terrestrial > Soil > Boreal...
ACCTTGGCAAAGCGGCCGTGTCAGAAGAAGGAATCTTCCTCGGGGCTTCGGGTGGTAGTTGGAACGGGATGGTGGGGCCGATGGTCTGGGTCGGCAGCGTCTTCGGCATCGCGGCATCTGCCGAAACGAACGTAACAGTGGCGGAAGTCTGATGGTCCGCAATCCCGGCTCCACATCACTCGGTGCTGAATCCGTCAAAACGACAAGCATCGAAAAAGAAGCAGTGACACCACCGAAGGTGCTGCCCGCAACAACGCCGACTGGAAGCGCGACGGAAAACACGGTGGTTCTGGGAACTGCTGGCGTCGCGCGTAAGTTCGTCGGAGCTATCACGGGCGCGGGTGTTGGGACTACCGCCTTCAAAATCAAACACGGCCTCGAAACGCGCACTTTCGTAGCAACAATTCTTACCGAAACGTTCGAAGAGCCCGTGACGATGCTCGCGAAAGTCGTCTCGATCAGCCTCTCCGAAGTCGAAGTGACCTACACGACTGGTCCTGCTGCTAAAGCGATCAATTACGTCGTAATCGTAGGTTAAACGCCTCGTAGCTCAAGGCAAATGCGGACTCGAAATCCGCCGGGGCATTTGTAGCATCCCGTTGTGCGTTCTCCCCGTCGCCAGTTGTAAGCCTTCGAACCGCTTACTGCCCGCGATGAGACCGGAATGGCACCCGGAGGAAAGAAGTCAATCCGCGCCCAACGGGGCGCTATACCGAAGGAGGGCATAATGCCCGATCCTACCCTACTGGATCAGTTGCGCGAGAAACGTACTGCGCTTCTCGATGAGATTGCGCCCAGCATCGAAGGGCGCGAGCAGGAGCGTGAGGATTTCTCCAAGCGCGAGAAAGAGCTTGTTGCTGACGCTACCAGCGCAATGGCGCGTGTAGCCGAAACCGAGTTCAAGGACAAGGACAACGGCCAGACAGCCGAAGAGCAGCGTAAAGCCGCCGTAGCGGAGATTGACAAGCCGCTGGTGGAGGCTCGTGCTGCGTTCAGGTCCGCTGAAGCAGCTTTTGAAGCTAGCTTCACCGAGCGTGACGCTGAGATCAAAAAGCTGGAGCAGCGGATTTCAGAGCAGGAAGTGCTGGAGTTCCGCAAGGAAAACGCAGCTCGGGCCAGTGCTGCTTCACCCAGCCTGAGCATCGGGAACGAGGAAAAAACCTACCGCCGCCTCGAAGGTAGCGACAAAGGCGTCTCCTATTTCCGTGATCTCGCCCACGCGGATTCACGCATTCAGGGCAGTGGGCTCGTTAGCGGCGATCGGACTGAAGCTGAGGCTCGTCTCCGGCGCCACACCGAAGAGCTGGACGTGGAGCTTCCGAAGCGTGCCGAAGAGCGCCAGCGTCGTGCAGCCTCGCAGATCGACGGTGCGGAGCGTGAGTTCCGTGGCTCGGTTGCTGGGCTTAGGCGCGGTGGGCTTGAAGCTAATCCCTTCGAGCAGAGGGTCAATCCTAACCGAACCGATGGTCAAGGCGGTTTCCTCCAAGTAGCCGCCGCTTAAGGGCGACCTTAAGCTAGAAAACCTCACCATATCGGTGGAACTCCCCCAAGAAGCATTACGGGACAATACCGAGGAAACCCACGCATGGGGCTCCGTACAGACTAAACGTGAGGCTCTGCCGTAAGCTTTTCAAGAGTGCGTATCTTGTGAATGTTGGCAGATGAAGTTATAGTCGGGTCTGCACTCAATGGTAAAGGTGCAGAGTCGGGCAGAAATGACCCGACCTTAGTTACTAGATGGATTTTTTCTTGTAGGGACCACGGCCGTTGGGCTTGCGACGACGAGCGTTGATTGGATCGCGATTACGCTTAGCCCAAGCAAGTTTACATTTGCGGCAGTGTCGATGACCAGAAACGGGATGAATGTAAGTATTCTCGGCAACGTACTCATGTCCTTGTGGACAATGGGTTCGTGCCTTGTGCGTTCCTCCGGTTCCGGGGCGTGTGTCGTAGTGACTGAGGGCTTCTCTAGTCTTCTTTCCGCGTCGCTCACCAAGGTAGGGAAGTATTGCTTCGAGAAATGGACGCACGTCATCCTCATGTCGATGATTCCAGCCGTATTGTGGCTTGGGTTGTTTGTAATGGGGCTGCGCTGGTTTGGGATGTACGGTGCTGATTTTTTTGCAGGGCACCATCTTGTGTACTCGTTCGATGATGTCACGATCTGTCATCTTGATCGTAATTGATACCGAGCCTTTTTTCTCGAAATAAATGCAGCCCTCACCCTCGAAAAGTCCCGCAAGCCAAGCAATATCGGTTGCCGCAAGGCGGCTGATTCGTTCTTGAGTATCCATCCTTCCAGTCTAGCAGTTCGCGACGCTCCTGTCAAGTGCTGCTATTCTTTCGTAACTTCGTAACAAATCGTACTTCGTGCCCCCACTTTGGCTCGTTGACGAGTATTTGCCCTATCTGAGGGCTGGGAGGCCGACCGCTAACTTGTGCCGCCAGATGGATCTCCCGCCGGGTACGGACTCGATCAATGTCCCCCGCCTGAAGGCTCCGACAAAGGTAGCTCCGCAGACTGCGGATTCTGCTGCCGTGGAATCGAAAGACTTCACAGACGAAGCCGTGCAGGCCAACGTGAAGACGCTGGCTGGTCAGGAGGACGTCGCGATTCAGCTCTTGGAGCAGTCTCCAGGGCAGATCGTGGATCGGGTGATCATGGAGGATCTGCTTGCCGACTACAACCGGCTCGTAGACCGTCAGGTTCTTTACTCGCCCGGCACGGCAACGACTTCCCTGAACGCTGGGGAAATCGTGGGTCTCTTCCCGAAAACGAACTGGGGCGTTGGTGCTCCGTATGAAGCGAACGAAACAGTGTTCACGCAGGGCACGATCAAAGAAGCAACGCCAATCGGCTTTAACCAGCTTCTCGGCGCCCTTGCTTCGAAAGTGTCCTACAATCGTTACGATCTGGAAAATCTCCACTTCGTTCTTCATCCGCGTCGTTGGTTCTGGTTTGCCACGACCGGCGACGGGCCGAAAGCGGAATATGGTCGTCCGCTGATCAACACCAACGAGTTCGGGCCGTTCAACATTGCAGCCCTGAACACTGATCCTACGCCGTATGAGGGTCTTGTTGGTCGTGTGCCGTTTGGTCCGAACGTCTACATCGACGGTAACATTCCGACGACCACCTCTTCGGGCGCCTATTCAACCACTGGAGAAGAAGACTTTGCACTTGCTGCGAAGTTCGACGACCTGTGGTTGTTCGAGGGCGATCTGCGGACTCGGGTATTGCCAGAGATTCTATCTGGAACGCTCGAGATTCGCTATCAAGTGTTTAATTACGTTGCATTTTTGTGCCGGTATCCACAATCAATAGCGTTTGGTACGGGCTCGGGCATGAAGCAGCCGGAAGGTTTCTTCGGGCCGAAATACTAAGGTCGAAAAAATCTGCGTCTAGGTGCCTCGGAGTCTTGACTTCGGGGCACCTATGGTGTAGAATGAGGGCCATGGGATCGCCAAGAAATCTCGATTTCAAGTGCGTCGTCTGTGGGTGCATCTTCAAGCGGCACGCTGGTCAGGGACGACCGCCTACCGTCTGTTCGTCTGAATGTAAATCTGAGCGCTCTCGTCGCCAGGCAGCACGCTGGAACAAAGAAAATCCAGAGCGAGTCGCAAGGAAGCCGTCCAATCAGCCCCAGGCGAAGAAAGTCGCGTTTCAGCTTTGGTACGAAGCAAACAAAGAGCGCGAGATTAAGCGCTCTGTCGGGTCCTGATATACCTACCTCACCTGGAGGCATAATGCCGATTAGCACAAATACGGTAGTCGTCGAATTGAGCGAGCAAATGTCTGCGGACTACGCCCGGAATCATTGCCCGCCCCGCTCGGTGTATAGGCTGGATGATTCAGGCGTCGCCGAGAACTCGCAGGCCCGACGAGCTGAGCCACTCCCACCGACTTACGTCTCCCGTCTCGATGGCCGCACCGTCCCAATAACGCTCGCAAGCCTCAGCGACTGCACGGGGCGGCGTGCCGGATTGACCCATCCAGTCAACCCAAGCCATGTCGTGCCGCGAAATTAGCGCGCTGGGATCGACTGGCACAACCTCATAGCACGGCTTTTGAGACACCGCAGCGAAAAAGACCGCCAGATCGCGTGACTCGAAAGCAAACGCGCATTCCAGTCGTGAGACGGGAGGGCGGGGTGTCCGCGTGACGCGGAAGTGCTCGATCATGCACTCGCGGAAGAAGAACAGGATCAGCGGCGGCAGCGGTTCTTTGTCGGACACGCCACCAGTGGCGATGACCCCTTGACCGAATCTCCCCGGTGGGACAACGTCCCCGATGTTGAGGCTCACGTCCGCCATGTGCCAGAGATGCGGTGGGGCTGAGATTTGTAGAGCCACTATTCGCCGGAGCGTTCGTGTTCGATTTTTTCGGCTTCTTCGTTTTTACGTGTCTGTTCTTCGTTTTCATTGGCTTGCTGTTCGGCTTCGTAGTGTGGGCCGGATTTCTCGCCGCTTTCGATTTCGTGTTCCTTCTGTTCGTCCGAGACGCATTCTGTCGCTTCGATGTTGCCCTGAGCGATGATTTCGCCTTTTTCCGTGCATCGCTTTTCCGCAACGTCGCGCTTCTGTTCCAACGCCGCTTCGTGGGCGCTTTCAGCCGCTGATTCCGAGTGTTCTTCGGCGCCGCCGCAGCCCGTAAGTCCTAAGGCGAGCACCATGAGGAGCACGGCCCTCATCCTCCCGATTCCTCGTCTTCTTTGAGTTCGCGCTGCGCTTTGGCCTCAGTTTCTTGGCTTTCGCGCTCGATCTTTTCGCTGGCTTCGTTACCTTCGCGTTTGGCGTTTTCGAGCCGTTCGTTGTATTCGGTGAGTTCCTCACCGCAGAAGGTGGCACCGAAGCCGTTACGAGCGCAAGGCTTCGCGTTGAGCCCCACGTTGTAGAGCAGGTGATCAAACGTACCCGCGTGCCAAGCGAGGAATAGGACGATAAGGATGAGTCCGACGGCTACGCGAAAGCTCGTGAACTGGTACCAGCGCCGTGGCTCCTCATATTCCTCGTAGTCTTCGTCTTCGGGCGCCTCCGGCGGCTCATAGCCCGGCTCATCGACGCCGTGCTTGCTCTCAATGCTCATGAGAGCGCTTTTAGAAAGTCCGATACTTCGGACTTCGCCCATGCGAAAGCGCTAGTCTTGCGTGGCATCGAAGCTCCTAACTTCGGTGTCAGCCCCCGGAGTGCTTGCGCTGCCGGGGGCACTCTGTGTTAGGTAGTCAAGATACAGGAATCTTGACGATCTGTCTCTTGGCTTTCGAGGTCTAGCCGTTGAAGCTCAGCGGTCGTGAGTTCCCTTGAGCGCTTCGCCGCCAACATGAAGGAGTTGCGAGCCGAACGCGGCTGGTCCCAAGAGGACCTATCGCGCTACTCGGGCTTGCACTACACGGCGATATCGAAGATCGAGCGCGCTGCACGGGCGCCAGCATTTCCCACGGTGGTCACGCTCGCCAAAGCATTCGAGATTCCGGCGGGACGGCTATTCGACGGAATCCCGTAGCGCTTCCCGCTTGCGCTGCTTGAGCTTCTCGGTTAGCTCGGCCTTGGGGACCTTGAAAAGCTTGCGGGCGAGATCCTCGAAGCTCTCGTACTCGGCTCCATCTTCGCCGCCGGGCTTTTCGTTCGGGCGATCATCTTCCACCGTCTGAGGGTAGCGCGCCGATCAGACCCGCATACGTCAATCGTCTTCCGCTGACAGCGCCAAGAATCGCCTCAAAGCGCGCATAGTCGCTATCCCGGCGCTGGTTGAAGGCGAATACGCGCTCGTCGATGTAGCGAAAAAGATGGAAGGGCTCCACAGAGATATAAGTTCCCGAAAGCGACCGCTTCAACAACGACCAGAAGGACTCGATGGTGTTCGTGTGGACTTTGCCGTCTACGTAGCGTTCCGCGTGGTCGATCGTTTTGTGCGTGAAGCGCACCCCAAGGCCGTTGTAGGACGGCAGCGCGTCTGAATAGACGGTGGAGCCATTGGCGACAGAGGCTTTGATGATCGGCCTGAGCGTCTTGCCGCGTACGTCTGGCACCACCTGTGCCTTGACCTTCCCACCGCGTTCGATCATCCCGAAAACGGGCGTCTTGCCGGAGCCCTTACCGCCCCGCTTGACGGCTTTCCGCTTGCGATCGGCCGCGTGCATGTTGCGCGCCTTACCGCCGATGAACGTCTCATCGACCTCGATCTCCCCGGAGAGCCGTACAAAGCTTTCCGTCTGCATGGCAAGCCGAATTCGATGCAGCATGAACCACGCCGTCTTTTGCGTGATCCCCAGGGCGCGGCCAAGCTCATGCGAGGAGATTCCGTTCTTGGAGTTCGCGATCAGCCAGACCGCCGGTAGCCACTTCGACAGTGGCAGCGGCGAGTTCTCGAAGATCGTGCCCACCTTGACCGAATACTGCTTCTTGCACGCCTTGCACTTCCAAACCCGGCGAGTGCTCAGGTAGCTGTATTCCGTGCAGGCACACGCAGGGCAAAACGGTCCGTCAGGCCAGATGATCTGCGCGACGAATGCCGTGCAGGTATCGGGGTCTGAGAAGTACCGAATGGCCTCCAACAACGTCTTAGGCTTGCTCATGCGGTGAGCTTACGACGTCGTTCGGACGGAAAAACGACGCGAAGGAGGATGATCGTGACCACCGACGCAACAGCAGTCCCTTGGACGACCATTGATGAAGGCGACCGCCTAGGAATCGTCCTTCCCACCAGTGATGGGGGTTCGAAGATCGTCTATCTCCCTCGCAACATCCAAAAGCGAGTTCGAGAGATCCTCGATCGCAGCCGCAATCTCCCCGAGAACCTTTCCTAGTTGCGCTTCGGCTCCGGGAACGTCTTGCTGGATGTTGGTGATACGGCTGCTGGTGATCCGTCGCCCGCGAAATCGCAGGCTCAGCTTCGACTCAAGTGGACCCATCTCGCCCCCCTTCGTTGGTTACGTCAACTGCTGGCAGCTAAGGGTAGCAACGCTCCAGGTGAGACAGCTATATCAGGACCCTCTGTCGAGTACCAGCGCAGGAACGCCAAGGCTAAGGCGGCCCACGACGCCAAATACCGCGCCCTGAAGCGAGGCTCGATCGGCGCAGAAAAATTCACTCTCGACGAGATTTTTGAGCGTGATAATCAAACTTGCTATCTCTGTGGCAAAGCAGTCACCCGCAGAGACGCCACAATGGACCACGTTATTCCCATAACCAAGGGCGGTCCACATACTCGCGCGAACGTAAAACTGGCCCATCGAGGCTGCAACGCGCGTAAGTCGGATCGTATTCTCCCCGACTGAAAACTTCCGAGGTCCACGTCGTTTGGATCTCGAAACCGCGACGCCTGTCGCGCAATCTTCAAAACAAAAAAACCAACGAAGCGCCCAGTTCGCGCATCAAGTCGCGGCGGTGGTGCTAGGGCGGCCCTCGGACGTAAGGGCTCATAAATTCGATCCCAATTGCGGGGTCGCCTCAAACTAGGAGCATCACATGGCTGATCTTGTAGGGGGCCGTTGGCCCCAGTATAACCCGATTGATCGCATTCTCGATCTTTCCAACGCAACACAGGGGAACATCCCCGCACGTAGTAATTTTTACTTCTTCGGTGGCAGTACGCTGGTCGATCAGGCCACTGCTGCGACCAAAAAAGGACTCTTCGTGGCCATTCCGGTGGAATACGGCGACGTTATTTCCAAAGTGAGCGTTCTTGTGGGTGCGACGGAAGGGGTAACGGGCGTAAAGTCGTTCGTTGCGCTTTACGGTGGTCCCTCCAAAGCGAAAGCTGAAGCTACTCTGCTGGGCCAGAGTAAAGTAGCGGAAGTTGCCATCAAACCGTCGAAACCACTCTCGGAATCGCTGGAAAAATCGGTTCTTATCACCACGGCCAATGCACCGTTCGGTTATGTCTATGCGGGGCTGATCGTGGAAGCGACGACGATCAACTCGCAGCTTGGCGTTGCTTGCCCGACGGCCGCTCAGTACGAATGGTTCCCCGGCTCTCCCGAAGCGTTCTCGGTAACGGGCACGCAGAAAGCCGCTGGCGAAGCTTCGACGACGTTGAAAATCGAAGGCGAAGCAAACGCCAAAGTGCCGCTCGTTTTCCTGACCTAAGAAACTCAACCGAGGAGAAGCATGAACAAGCTGCGTAACTTTCTGGAGATTCGCGAAAATGCCCGTCGTATGGGCGATTCTGGCCTACAAAGGGCGATGGATCAAGAGATGCGAAGAATGGGCTACGCGGCCCCAGAAACTACGCAAGCGCCCGTTATGGAGATGGCGATCCCGGAGAAGCCACGCCGGGGTCGCCCTCCGAAGGCGCGTTGCGAGCACGGCATGCTCCTAGAGCGCTGCCCTGATTGCGCAGAAGAAGGCACGGTGGAATCCGAATGAGTGGATCTTTTACCTGGAGTGGTCTATCGGCGGGAGAGCCCGCTGGTGAGCGCATTTTCGGTCCCGTGACGATCGTGGGGAAAGCGGTCATTGGCGAGACAATCCAAACGCAGCTTACTATCGGTGCCAACGTTTTCTCGGTGCCGCCCGAAAGCGCTGCCGTTACGATCATTCCATCTCTCGGCAACGAAGCAGCACTGAAAATCAAGACCAGCGCTAATCCATCAGATGCCGGCTTGCCGATTTGCGAAAGCGCGAGTCCCTTCATGCTGCCCTTTCCCACGAGTGCAACGCCGTCAACGATCACCATCACCGCGAGCGCTGCGACTTCGCAGGCCGTCTCGATCATCTTTATCTGAGGAGCCCCTTATGCCCGCGTCGAACTACGTTGAGGAAGCGACGCTCGGCGGCTTCCTTGAAGGCAAAACGATCACGGTCCCCACCGAAGTCTGGATCGGCTTCACGAAAGCCGCGATCACGAAAACGATGACCGGCACCACGGTCTCAGAAGAGCTTACCTTCACCGGCTATAAACGCATCAAAACGACGCTAGCAGAATGGGAAAAAACGGCGGGTTCGGGCGAATCCACGGCAACGAAATTCGTCAACAAAATCGCCTACCAGCTCGCTAAAGCTTCTGTCGTAACGGGCATCACGGAAGGCGTCTATTTTTTCCTTGCCACGAAAGAAACGGCGGGGGAAGTTTTGTTCTTCGAAAAACTCACGGAAAAGTTCGTGGTTGCCAACACCACAACGACCGTCGAATTCGCCGCGAAAGCTCTCGAAATTTCTGCTAACTGAGTAGGCAATGGCGCAGATCAAACTCGTCAAATCGGGGAAATGGGGCGAAAAAGCAACGTGGTCTACGGGGAACGTCCCGACCGCTAAAGACGACGTAATCCTCGAAGGTTCATTCGCGCTCGAACTTGTGACCGGAGAAGCATCCTGTCGTAGTCTTACGAGCAACGGCTACACCGGCAAATTCAAACACGCCACTGCCGCAGTTCTGCTGATTGGCAATAGCGAAGCCCCAGAAGCCGTCGCTCATACGATTTTCAAGTTCACAGCAGGTGTGGTCTACGAACGCGAAACGGGGGCGGAAATCCGGTTCGTGTCCTCGATGGCCACCAAAGGGGCGCGTGAACCCGAAAAAATCTACTTCGGCACCAAAAAATTCGGCGTCATTTCCGTCAAACCACCAGCCGGTAGCTACGCGTCTTACGTTCTCGAAGAAGCAGTCGAAGGATTGAACACGAGCAGTACATTTGCGCTGGCAGGTGAAGCTAAAGAACTGGCCTTCAACACAAACGGGCAGAAAGTCACCTGCAGCTCGTTTACCTGCTTGGCTGCCGCAGAATCTATCGTACTAACGCTGGGCGCTAGCGAAATCACGGTCAACGGCACGTCGGGTGTTGTGTTCATGGGGCCGCACGAACCCGCGATGACTTCCACGCAGGCTGGTACCTCGGTGATCACCGTGACGGATACGGGCACCGGAGAAAAGAAAGTTCGCCCCAGCGGCACCGAAGGTGCGCGCAACACGTTCCACACGCTCACGGTCACGGGCAATAACGTGATGCTCGAAGGTGAATGCACGCTTTCGGGAGCGCTGAAAATCAACACAGCACGCGCGACGAAAGCCATCAAAGGCACGCTCCTCAAAAAGGAACTCACGATCACGGAAGGTTCGCTCCCGGCGGTCGCGGAAGAAGTCGAAGGCACTCACATCGTCGCAGGCACGATCGTCACGAAAATCGTCAACGAAGTAACGAAAATCGTTGAACTCTCCAAAGAAGCAACAGAAACCGTCGCGATAGCCGAGGCGATCACGGTCTACCCCGCTGGCGCAAGGATGGAACAAACCTCGCACTGGACGGTCGCCGAATTCGCCACGAATGGCAAAGCAGGAGAACTCGCGCGCCTGGAAGGCGGGGGAGGCTCGGGGCCGGAATACATCGAGTTGAAAAAAACCTCCGGGGTCGTCTCGGTGGACTACATGCGTCTCTCGCTTTCTCAGGTGGCTGGAGGTGCGGAATGGTACGCCGGAGCCCACTCGACGCAGGGCGCTGAAAATGTTGGTTGGAAATTCGAAATACCGCCTGAAAAAATCACAGGCAAAGCCTCGCTTCTCTTTGTGGCGAAAGGCGCGAGCGTCTCGGCAGTGAAAGTCCTCGGGGCCGGGACGTTGAGCTTCCTACCCCACGTAACCACCACCTCTCTGACGACCGTAAAAGGCGCGAGCACGCTGAGTTTCCAGCCGCACGCCACGAGCACGTCGCTTTCACCACTCAAAGGCACCGCGACGCTAACGTTTACACCCCACGCCGCAACGACAACCAAAGCGCCCGTAGCTGCCCATACGACGCTTCAGCTTGGCTCGAAACTTTCGAGTACGTCGCTTACCACAATTAGCGGGAGCAGCTCCGTGGTCTTCCTAGCTCGCGCTTCGACCGCTTCCAAAGTATCGGTAAGCTCCCAGGCTACGTTTCGGTTCAGCGCGAAACTTTCTAGCACGTCATCCTCCACCATCGGTGCGAGCGCGAGAGTCGCATTCTTGCCCCGCGCCTCAACGGCTTCCAAGATGCCACTAAGCTCCCAAGCGGCGCTTCAATTCAGCGCGAAATCAGGCAGCACGACCTCCGTAACGATTAGCGCTAAACCGAAACTCAGCTTCGGTGCTCTGGCGGCAAGCAAAACGATGTCTCCCATCGCCGCTTCTACGAGCATCAAATTCAACGCTCACGGCGCAACTTCCTCGCTTTCTCTGTTGAGCGGTAAAGGAAGCCTGCTGTTCAAAGCGACTGCAACTTCGTCGAGTAACGTCTCACTTGCAGGCCGTTCGTCTCTTGTCTTTTCTGCCCAAAGCACGACGAGCAGTCGCGTGTCGTTGGCAGGCAGCGCCAGGGTGACCTTCGGGGGCCAGGGCGCCGTTGCGCTGGTCCTCTCGATACGAGGCTCAAGCACGCTCCGCTTCAGCGTTCAGGGACAAATTTACGTTGCCACGTTCGCCGAAGCTTCGCCCCTCGCTGGTTTCTCGCGTCCCTCGTCGCTTGCCGGGGTTTCTACGCCGCTCCAAAGGGCCAGTCGAGATGGCCGCTCGCGCCCGCACTACGACGGGGGAACCTCCGCGCCGACGCAAAAGATCGGTCGTTCACGCCCACACCAGGAGCAATAATGGCTGCAGATTTTGTGATAACCAGCGGCGATACTGCGCCTCGCTTCGAAGAAGAACTCAGCTACTCGAACAACGAACCAGTGAACCTCACGGGCGCGACCGTCAAATTCATCATGCGCGCCCAGACTGCGAGCGAACCGAAGAGGCTCACCGGCACCGTCACGATCTCCGAACCCACGAAGGGCAAGCTTTACTTCACGCCCTCCACGGCGGATACCGCCGAAGCCGGAAACTTCATGGCTAACTGGCACGTAACGTTTGCTGGGGGCGAAGTCCAGAGTTTTCCGTCGAGCGGGTATTTGTGGGTCGAAGTGCAGCAGAACCTCACAACGACGGGCGGAGCGACGCTTGTGAACCTGCCGGAACTCAAGTCCTACCTCAACATTCCAGCTAACGATCGCACTCATGACACAAAACTCATCCGCTACATCGAGGCGATCCGGCCAATCATCGAAAACATCGTAGGGCCGATTCTGCCGAAGGTTTACCGCGAAACTTTCGACGGAGGGCAGTATTTCATCTCTCTGCGTCGGCGTCCTTCGACGACATTCGGGACGAATCCGATCTACACGCTGATGGCATGTTCCGAGTTCAGAGGCCCCATCGAATATCCGCTCTCGATCATCGATACCCCAGCCCAAGGCACGATCTACTCGTGCCTTTTCCACAAACGCCAGGGCATCGTCGAAAGACGAACCTCGGGTGGTGGTGTGATGGCCTTCCCGCAGATGGCGAGCAGCGTCCTGTGCGTTTATGAGGCAGGCCAGGAAACCGTGCCGCCCAACGTCGAAGAGGCCGCGCTTGAGATTGTGCGTGTGAATTACCAGACCACGCAGGCGACCGGCACGGGGAGAATGACGGTCGCTGATGGCGAGGAACTTGGAATCCAGCCGATGATGATCCCGCGTCGAGCGAGAGAATTGCTTCAGCCGAACCGCAGAGCCCCATCGATCTATTAGCTCCAAGGGGGCCGTATGCCTGAAGCGGGAATATTCGGTTCGCAGGTAGCGACCATCGACGTCGAGGAAGCGGTTCTTTCAACACTCCGCATCTGGATTCCCGAATGGTTGGCGGCCACCGAGCGGGCACGGGGCATTTTGCGCGAAACACTCACGCGGCCGCCCGCTGAACGTTCTTACCACGGCGGGGACGACTTCGATTCTTGGCGCGAAGATCAGATGCCGGAATATATCACCGTCGTCAAAGCCGACTCGCTCGAACGCAACGCTTCTGCTGGTTACACGGTCGCTTACGACGTTGAAATCGCCTGTGTTCTAATCGAGCAGGACGAGGAAGAAGCCCGGACGCAGATATCGCTTCACGGCGCTGCTCTGATGTTTCTCGTGCAACAACCCACGCTCGGTGGTTTAGCAGAGCGGCTTGTGATGACGAAAGCCCCGACACCTGAATTTCCAATTCCCGATAACCGCCGCATTGCACGCACGACTGCGAGCTTCACGGTTTGGGTCTCCACGGTGGTCGAAGAAAGTGCTGGCCCAGTTCAGCCCAATCCGAAAGAATCGCCCGAGTACGAAGGCAAGGAAGAACCCTACAAAGATGAACCGATCGTTGAGGACGTGGACATCATCTTCGTTGCGACGACCGAAAAAGAACACCTCGAAGGGCCGTTTTACCCGGAACCCGAAATCTTCCCAGAACCAGAACGCTTTCCAAAATGAGGTCCGTCTATGCCTAGCCCAGTGAAGCTTTGGAAAAACTTCCGTTCCGGTGGGACGCCCCTGAGCGCTGAAGAACTCAACATCATGGAGGAACTCCTTGAGGCGTATTCCGTAAAATCCAAGGAAGAAGCCGAAACCGCCTCCGATAAATCTGGCTCCGCAACAACCGCAGAAACCAAAGCAATCGCTGCTGCCGCAACTAAAGCCACCGAAGCAGAAACGAAATCAATAAGCGCGGCAACCACAAAAGCCACTTCCGCAGAAGAGGGCGCTATCGCGACCGCAAAAGCTACCTCCGAAGCCGAGGTGGCAGCCGAGAAAGGGGCGCGTGAAACCGAAGGCGCACTGAAGCTTGTGAAGTCGGGGAACCTCGCGGAAGTCGCAGATGCGGGAAGTTCTCGTGCCAACGTCCACGTTCCAGCGCTTAC
>Ga0209218_1000014_pt1 | contig 13074 bp, 7 predicted proteins | sample JacPinW_OM1H0_O3_FD_187965 | JGI IMG/M metagenome (GOLD analysis project Ga0209218, IMG submission 187965) | Forest soil microbial communities from Algoma, Ontario, Canada - Jack Pine, Ontario site 1_JW_OM1H0_O3 (SPAdes) (version 2) | ecosystem: Environmental > Terrestrial > Soil > Boreal...
TTAATAAATGTATTTTAACCTAACTCCCTCCCCTTCCCCTCTCCTAAATAAAAAAATTCTCCCCGCCTTCAAAACAGGTGCGCCGTACGGCAGGGTCTTTATTTGGAGGGAGAGTAATAAAATTAATAAAAAAGAAGACTTTTGAGTGGATATCCTTTAAATAACAAAGGAGGCAACGAATTAAAGAATTAAAGAATTAAAGAATTTTTTTGCGTTGTTTTAATAAGTTTTATTTTCATTAATTTATATAAAGGTTATTAGAAGGCCTACTTTTCGATGTTTAAATTTTTGTAATATTTTAATTTATTAATTTATTTTTTTATTAGGACTTTTTATTAGGACTTTTTATTAGGCGCCTCCGTTCTTTAAATTTGCGTTGAGCGTTTATAATTAAAAAGGAACAAATTTGTATTTTTAATTTTTAATTTATACGCGTCGTCCTATTTTATTTTAGCCTGCCAAGCCGTAATCGTACGGCGTTCGTTGTTTAAACGAATTCTGTAATAAGGGCTTGGGTATTATTATATATATTTTATTATATATTTATATTAAATTTTAAATTTTAAATTTAAGTTGTTTATTATACTATACTATACTTTATATTTAATATTTTAATATTTAATACTTTATACCTCACACTCCCTGCCTTCTTAAAAAGAGTGCGCACGGTAGAAAGAGTACATTCATACTTTGAAATATAAATTTATTATAAAACTTTTTAACTAATATTCATTAAACAATTTTTTTTTTACGCTTTACGCATTGGTTTTGATTTAATAGCGAGGTGAGGAATCGAACCCCATCTAACAGGTTATGAGGCTATTGTGCGGCCACTACACTATCTCGCTTTATTAAATAATAAGTTATCTAAAGTTATCTTTATTTATATTAATTTTTAGTTACTTTAAAAAAATATTAGAAGTGTTAAAGGGCTAAATTGAATTATTATTTAAATAACGCATTGTTTCTACTAATATACTAATATACTATTATTATTAAATATTATTTAATATTTTTTAATCTATTTGGACATTAAACGAGCCTTTCCGGATTTGAACCGGAATCACCCTAATTGACAATCAGGTGCTCTACCAGTTAAGCTAAAAGCTCTAAGATTTAAATTTTATTTTAATATCTGAATATTCTAAATATTTAAACATTTATTCCAATTTCAAGAACGCGGTGACTCGAACACCGACTGAAGATTTTGGAGATCCTTATACTAGCCAATTATACTACGCTCTTAATTAATAAAATCAATAAATCAAATAAATCAATAAATCAAATAAATCAATAAATCAATAAATCAATAAATCAATAAGTAAATCAATAAATCAATAAATCAATAAGTAAATCAATAAATCAATAAATCAATAAGTACCTACTTTTATAGAAAGAAGGGGGTTAAAGATTATAATTTTTGCGTTGTTTCTATCATTTTTTTTAACATTTGAATTTGATTTATCTGTTAAATAGATGTAGATTATTTTTTGCAAATTAAAGTTGTATTAGTTGTATATTCTGTATAAATAGATAAAATTATATTATATTATATTATTAGATTCTTTTAATTATTATTATTATTATTATTATTATTATTATTATCGTTAAGTCCATATTCAGATATTTTATGTGCTTCTGTCATAGCTTCTAATTCATCTTGTATCTCAAATTTGAAAGCATCATCAGATTTATAAGGTAAAGGCTTTGAAAAAAAAGATTCGCAAGAATTATTTAACAGAAATGGCTGAAATCTAACAAAAGAATTAACACCTAATTGAATAGCTCTTCTATCATTCAGTATAGTAGTAAGATTAGTATTTAAAAAATTATCAACTTCCAATTTAATACCTGAAGTATTTACTAATATAGTAGAAATAAAATAATTAATTAAAAATTGATTTACAGTTAATCCTTTCAATTCAATCTTATTTTTAACATAATCTGATTTATCTTGTGAATTTAAATCTTTAAAATTTGTATTATTATTCCTATTCCCAATCCAACCATTCAATCCTTGATTTTCATCTATATTATCATTTGTATCACTTGTATCATTTGTATCATTTGTATCATTTTCCATCAAAGCAATGGCTCCCTCCTCCCCTTCTTGAAAAAACACACTAGTAACAGTTATAGGAATAACTGATAGAAGGGAATAAAAACTAGTTGAAATATTAAATTTAAGAAGTCAGATTAAAATAAATAATATTAAACTGTAAAATAGAGTAATTAATCCTATATTATTATCTATTAAATAAATTAAATCAATAAATTCAAAATGACCACAAATATTATAAAAAGATATGAAATTAAATGCATGTAATATTAATACAGATATTATTGTTAAATAACCTGAAATAATAGAAACGTAATATTTTAATCAAGTATAATTAGATATAAACTTTAATATTAAAGATACAAATCTGATTCAAATACTTAAAATTGTTTGTTTTTTATTTAAATAATGAACAAGACTTATAGAGAATAAAATAGTTCTATTAGTAATAAATTTTATTAATAATTTAATAACTATTCGAATCTTAATAAATAATTTAATTGAGATATATCACCAAACTGCCTCACCCACGTACGGGAAAAGTGTTATTAATTTTAAATTTTGTCATCAAGTGAGAATAGCTTTAATAGTTAAAAATTCGTGAATATCAAATTCAAAAATAAATATAGATGATATTAAATTAGAAACTAAATCTAAATTTATACTATAATTTAAATTATAAATATAAGCTAACAGATAAGGAAAGAATTCTATCGTAAGACTAATATAAAAACTTATTAGAAAATTAAATATTAGTATAATACTAATAACTGAATCATAATCATAAGTAAAATAACTAATAAAATTATTTATATAATTAAAACAGTCTAATAAATGTATACAACAATAATTAGAAATATAATTATTAATATTGCTAAACATATGTTTTTTTAAAATAAATATTATGCTAAAATTGCTATTAGCTAAATTTGCTATTTGCTATAATTGCTAAATTTGGGAAGTTAGGTTGTTAGTTATGAAATTTTGTTTCTTTTTTCTTTCTATTTCTTTCTAAACTATCCCTCCTCCTCCCCTCTCCCTTAATAAAGAGCCGTACGGCACCCTAATAATAATAATAAAGAGCCGTTACAGGTGCAGGGTCTTTATTTGCTTTATTTGGAGGGAGAGTAATAAAGAGCACCTATGTTTGAAGGCGGGGAAGGAGAGAAACTGCGAAATGGAGTAAATATTGTACGAAATATTTTGCGTAATGGAGTAAATATTGTACGAAATATTTTCTACAAATACGAGTAACCAGATTCGAACTGATTATATCTTCTTGGAAGGGAGAGGTTATACCAATTTAACTATACTCGCTATATTAAATAGTTTTAAACATTCAAATAGTTTTAAATATTCAAATAGTTTTAAATGCTATATTCTCTTATAACAGTATGTTAATTAATTTTAATATTAAAGGGGGTTATATTATATTATATTTTTTATATTTTATATTGATTAATTAAATATTTAAATAATTAAATAAATTATTAATCTAATTAGTAAATAAAAACTTATATGAACTTTAAATTATAAGTAATTAAAAATAATAATTTGTCTTAATCCGCTTTTGTTAAAACTAATTTAGTTTGAGTTTTAGGTACGGCTGTCTCCGTTCTCCTGTTAGTTAAATTCATTACATTACTTTTATTTCTGCTAACCTTGTTCTTTATAGGATTAAAGATATTAAGGTGTACGAATAAATAGATTTGATTCTGAGTTCTATTGATAATGAGTTATATTATACTTTGATTAACAGTATTAAATTTAAAAGTTTACACTTAAAAATAGTATTAAATTTCAAAGTTTACACTTAAAAATAGTAGAACTCTGCCGTCCTAAATAACAGAATAAAAAGAGTCCTAATAAGCCTCCTAATAAAAAGTAAGCCTCCTAATAAAAAGTAAGCCTCCTAAATAAAATAATAAAAAGAGGCAGAGGAACTTTAAAATAGTTTTAATTAATTAACACAAATATTACTGATGCAATATAAATAATTAATAATCTTATTTCAAATAATAAAGATGAATCAAGTAAAATTGGTGCAAAAACTATAAATATTAAACATAAAGTATTGAATATTATATAAGTTGAATAAGTACTTATAACTCTACTATCAGATTTAGATATACTTAAAGCAGTTTGATTTAATGTAGCTGAAAATCCATAAGGTCCAATTAATTCAATTACACCTCTATCTAACACTTTAGAAATTGTGTAACCAATTTTCAATCCCGCTGCAATTATATATTGATTATAAATAACATCCAAGAAATATTTAGCATTTAAAAATGTATAAAATTGTCGTCCTAATTTAGTATCAGTTAATGAAATAATAAATTCAGGATTAATATGATATAAATATACAGCTAATGATGCACCAAATAAAGATAATATTGCAGGTAATAATTTAATTATTAAAGGTAAAGAAAATTCTGCTTCTATAATAGATATATTATTAGGATTTACAAATAATGAATTTGCAAAGAAATCACTTCCTACTCCTGTAAATAAATCTGAGAAAACATAACCAAAAAATATACTAAACATAGCTAATATAAAAAATGGTATAATTACTAATCAATTAGCTTCATGTGTATTAAGATATACTGATTTAGATCCATTAGGAACAGTTAAAAAAACTAAACTTATTAATCTAAAACTATAAAATGCAGTTAGACCAGCAGTAATTGTACCTAAAATATAAGCATAAATACCACTAAAACTATAAGCACCATAAGCTAACTCTAAAATTAAATCTTTACTGTAAAATCCTGATAATCAAGGAGTAGCTAATAAAGATAAAGAACCAATTAACATTACTGTATAAGTAAAAGGTAAGAATTTAATTAAACCTCCCATTTTCCTGATGTCTTGTTGATCAGATAACGAATGGATAATTCCTCCAGCTGATAAGAATAATAAAGCTTTAAAAAAAGAATGGTTAACTATGTGAAATAGGGCTAAATTATATTGGCTCAGCCCTAGAGCTAACATCATATCATTTTAAAACTCTAGTGAAGTATAGCACTAAAGTTTGGACTATATCTTTCCTGAAACATATAAATATACATATTTCAAAGTTTAACGAATAGTCTCTTAAGTTATATTAATTGAAAGAAAGCAAACTCCTATTGCTAATTAGCACAGGAATTATTGCGCTCTCTCTTCAGAACGTTACTTGCTAATTATCCATTTTGGTTTTAAGGATTTTAACTTATTTTTAAGTACTTAATACTTTAAGGATTTCCTAGCTTATAGTTAAATTTTTTTAGATCATATGGATTAACTTAATTATTGTTATCACTCCCTCTGCCTCTTTTTATTTAGGAGGCGCCTCTTTTTATTACTCTCCCTCCCCCTTAATACAGAGCACCTGTAACGGCTCCTTTCTGTTTATTTAGGGAGAGGGGAGGAGGCTTTATTAGGACTCCCTTAATAATAATAAAGAGCACCTGTGTTTTTTGAAGAGTCCCTTATAAAGAGCCTGCCGTACTTTAAAAAAGACGTTGAGGCAAGGCGCCCTTATTAAAAATCAAGTGTGCCGTACGGCTCCCTATTTTTGATTAGCAAGTGACTAGAGAGATTTATTTGATTTTACAAGCATCTTATAATTTATATTATCAATAGTACAATTTCAGGGTTTGTGTTTGTCCCAATAATATTTTATATATTATATAATTTGAACTGTTTTTACCTAAAATTCTACCCATTATACGCATTCCTCCAAATTCCATCAAAAACTTCCCAGTATCAAAATCATAACAGTAAACAGGTATTTTTTTAGCAAATGTACACATGTAACAGGTTTCAGTTTATCAGCTTAAGATTTACACTACCTTTAAAGTTTTACTTATTTTTTTGTCTTACAGCTTCAGGTAATTAAGTACCAAATCTATAATGATTTTGACCTGTAAAAGATTGTAAAATACTTTGTAAGTTGTAAGAAGGATTGATCAACTCATACCAATGGTTTTCTCTTTGAAACAAAATTTATTTTAGTGTTTTTGAATCAAGAGTTTCAAGAATATATATAAAGTGAAATTATCTATACCGTACTTAGAAATAGCACCACAAATAGCCGAATTTTTTTTTTAAAGTATTGGATACACTTTGACAAGGGTAAAATGGTTGATTGATATATATAATATGTAAAATCGCTTACTTCACTATGATAAATAGTGAAATAAAAATGATAAATAGTGAAATAAAAAATGATAATAATATTAAAGAAAATTACAAGGAAATAACCTAATTGTGAAATTGTAGACATAGCAATTATTCTTTTTAGATCATTGCTTACTAATCCCACAGAAGCACCAAAAAATGCAGTTGTAGCACCAATTAAAGTAATTACTAATAAAGCAGTCGGACTATATTCTAGAATTGGAGATGATCTTAATAGTAAATATATACCAGCAGTAACAAGAGTAGCAGCATGTAATAACGCGGAAACTGGAGTCGGCTTTCTATCTCTTAATAAATATAATAATATAATAAATATAATTTATATTTCAGAGAAAAATTGGACTTTATATTTAAAAAAAATTAGTTAACGTAAAGTCTCTGAAGATTTTTTTTATCTTACTGGTTTTTTGTTTAGATATTTTAACTTAATTTGTAATCAGAAATTTTTAAAATCCCAGTATATAGTTAATTGTTTTATGATTTAACATAAGGAGGCCCAGACTAATTTTTAAACCTTGAAAATCTAGTTTCTATTTTATTTAACAAAACTATAATTACTAAAGACCTAATTTATAAAGCATTGATGGAATAAAATAAGGTTTAACTAGAGATATCAGTTTAGCCCTATTTTCAGATGTAATATATATTCGTCAACCGATAAATTTCCCTTTTTGATTTCGTTTCTGAATATTTGCCTTTAATCCGAAATTATCTCTTAGTACGCAAATTAATAATTCGACTTCTGCTAAAGTATAACATTCAGTACACAATACTAACCCATTACCATTTCTAGTTCCGTCGTCCTGAATTCACAGAGCTAACCCTATTGGAGTCAACAAATCACCAATATTAAGTGGTATAATTTTTACATATTTAGTTAATTCAGGAGATCAGCTATATCAAACTTTGTGTAATATAGTAAACGGAACTAAAGAAAGTGTTTGAAAAGTATACTGTGAGGCTGGTAGACCTGTTTTAGGATTAGGTCAAGGGCACGGAACCGTAGAAGTACAAATAGGAGCATAAATGTTAGATCACAAATGCGTAATATATGCCTTATTTTTAAGAGTCATTGCATAACGAGCTTCACCTGTCGGATTAGGATCTTTTTTTTTATTAAATCCTATTCATCCGTCACCTAGCATGTTTCCAGTTAATGCATCAGTAACCTGCTGAGGTAAAGGTTGACTATTTAGAATTTTTCTCTGTTGAGTAGATATACTTCATCTTTTCAAAATAAGGGGTGCTGGTCTACGTTCAATTATTGTTGGTAAAATAATAGAAACATAATCGATATTTGAAATATAATTAAAAATATCAACTGGTATTTGAGTACAGAAGTTAATATTTGTTAATAAGTCAATAATAATTAGAATCAAAATTAAATAAGTATAGAAAAGATAACGGATTCGTCTTGCCTCCATTGCGTGAGTTATTGAAGAATTGGGAAAAATTTTTATTTCTCTTTTTATTCCAAAAAACACAGGTGCTCTTTATTATTATTATTTGGGGGCTAACTAAAGAAAAAGAGGCTTTTTATAAAAAGAGGCAGAGTTGGTAATTTTTAATTATCCAATACTTCCCTAACAGAGACTATTTCTTTACATTATAACTATAATGATTTGAATGTATAGTCGTTGAGGATTATTTAAAAATCCTGCGGATTAAACTTAATATATTTTAATAAAGTTATTTCAGCATATAATTCAATTTTAAGTTTTTAAAAACTTAGCCCAATTAAGAGCCAGGTAATCAATTAAGTAATCCTAATTGAGCACTTTTAGCTGCTGCACCGGTTAACAATAATAGTGCTATAATAGTAATTGCAGTTTCATTTATATATGGAGCTAATGAAAATATAGTTGCATAATTTAAAGAACCAAATACGGCAAATAAAGCAAAGAATCCTAAACTTAATCCAAAATCCCCTACTCTGTTCATAGTTAAAGCTAATATCGAAGCTTTATTCGCTTGGATTCTAGTAAAGTAAAAGTTAATAAGTAGGTATGATACTACCCCAACAAATTCTCATCCAACGAACATTACAAAATAGTTACCAGCTGAAACTAATAATAACATTGAGAAAGTGAATAATGATAAATAAGAAAAGAATCTTTGATTATGAGGATCACTAGATAAGTAATCTACACTATAAATATGAATTAATGTTGAACAATATATAACAGCTAATGCTAAAGTAACTGTTAATTGATCAAATAAGAATTCTCAAGATATAGATAAAAATTCTGAATCTATTCAATTAAATAGAGAGATTGAAACTGGACTACCGCATATCCCAACTTCATAAAATGCTATTGTTATTAAAATAGAAGAAATTATTAAACATAAACAAGTTATAAAGTGAGCACCAGTAACTCCAATTTTTCTACCTAAAAAACCTGCAGAAATAGAACCTAATAAAGGAAAAATTAAAATTAATAAATACATTAAATTAAGTTGTAATTAAAATATTTCCTCTTACAATTTTTCTATTTAACAAACAGTAATTAAACATAAAAATAAATTAACATTAAACGAAATTGATTTTCTTTAAATTAAGCTGATTAAACGTTAAACGTTAAAACAAAAAGTCTTCAAGGCGCAGCGTAACTCTAGTTAAATGCTAGAATATTCATTTATTTTTTAGTTGGATACAATTTGTAAAGCATTGAAGGAGTAAAGTATTGCAATACCAATTCTAAAAATTCAGGTATAGATTTCGCTCTAATATACAATTTGTACTGTGATTCATGTTTATGTATATTGCAAATTAAACCAAAATTTATAAATAAAGCTTGTTGTAAGATTAATTGTTCTCTGAATGAAAAAGAATGAAAAAGAATGAGTATTTAAATAAAAACCTGAAGGTTTGGAACTACCATCATCCTGAATAAAAAGCGTCCAAAAAGCAAAAGATACTGGAGTTAACAACTGAAGCAGCAATATTTCAAGGGATAACTTTTTTACCCACTCTCCTAAATAAAAAAATCCTCCCCGCCTTCTGTAAACAAAAAAAAAAACACAGGTGCAGGGTCTTTATTTGGAGGGAGAGAAATATAAATAAATTATACAAAGGTCATAAACACGCTAAACATCGAGAATGTAAATGTAAATAAACTGACAAATCTTTTCTTTAATGCAAAGTCTCCCTCAGCCGTAATTAAGGACGGCGCCTGTAAAAAAACAGTTGCGCCGTACGGCAGGGTCTTTATTTGGAGGGGCGACAAAGTGTGAAAATGCGTTAGTATATGTGCTAAGATATTAAAAATATAAAAAAATATAATTTAAATGTATAAATCCTTGATTATACTGTATTTGAGGGTTACCGTTTTTAGATGATAATCTAATATTACCATCAGCAATAAGTATCCCAACTTATTACCATCAGCAATAAGTATACCAACTAAAACTTGTGATATAAACGATGTTAAATATAATGTTTTTAAGTCTCTATTATTAAATCTAAGTCCTATATTAGAACCGAGATTACTGCCACGTACTACTAATGATGTACAATTATTATTAGGATTTATAGGTTGTAATTTATTAGAACCAATACTGATTGTTTGAAGTTTATATTTTTCTCTTTCCCTTTGCTTAGTTAAACTTATTTTTTGTCATTTACATATTTGGATAATTTTTTTACTCTTTCAAATAGAAAAATGGACTATCTCTTCTTATTTATATAAATAAGCGTTATGTATAGTCTCTGAAACATATATAAAATTTCTGTTAGCTGATTTGGACAGAAAAAGCCTCACCTATATCTAAATCTAAATAGATAAAGATAGCACCTCCCGTTTCTGTGGTGAATATCTTTGTTTAATAAAAGAACAAAATCAGGGAGGGAGTAAGGATGGATGGAATAATTTAATGTCTTTTCTGATTAGATTTTTATAACTCTAATTCCTGTTATGATCTATTCGAATGAGATTAAATAACTTAATTTATATTAGAGTAAGTCTAAATTTAAACCGTTTCAGCTTATATTAACGTGCACACTTGTATTATAATTAATCTTTGTAAAACAGTACATATGTATATAAAATATGTCCTGCCATAAATTTTAATACTCGTTGAGGACCAAGCGAGATCGATAATATGCAACTAAAATACTAAGTCCAACTACAGATTCTGCTCCTGCAATAGTTATTATATAAACACTAAATGTTTGACCTACATTATCATCGAAACTAAATGAACTAATTAAAATTAATAATGTTACAGCAAGCAACATAAGTTCAATTGATATGATCATTAGGATTATATTTTTTCTATTTATAATAAAACCTAAAATACCTATTAAAAAAAGGAGTAAAGAAAGATTCATATTTATTTGTGCTTTGTTTATCCTTAGGTGGTTAATTTATAAAAGTTGTTCTTTATCTAAAATATAGATAAATAAAGAAAATCGCCCAGTATTCCGCCTCCCTCGGATAAAAAACTAGGATAAAACAACTAAAAATTAAAGTTGTTATTACACAGGATCGGCTCTTTATTACTCTCCCAAATAAAGACCTTGCACTTATGTAACGTCTTTTTATTTCTCTCTGCCGGACGGCGCCATCCAAATAAAGACCCAGCACTTTTTTTTATTAGTAACGGGTGGGAGTATATTTTTATTTAGTTAGAGAGAATATTGAGAGGAGGAAAGGATAAAAAAGGGGGGGGGGTTAAATATTAAAGTGTTAAAGAGTTAAATTTATTAATTATATTACATTAAATAATTACATTAAATATTATATTACATTAAATAATTACATTAAATAAATAAAAAAATAAACTAAACTGATCCACCTCAATAATATACTACACAGAATAAAAATAACCAAACAATATCCACAAAATGTCAATATAAGATTGATAATTCTAAACCTACGTGATGTCCACTTGTTAAATGGTAGTTAGTTACTCTAATAAATTGAGTATATATAAAAATTGTACCTATTAGCACGTCAAAACTATGATCTTAAAATATTAAATTCTGATAATAATTTCATAGTATTGGACTATCTCTTTAACCTATTAACTATATATTAATAATATTTATATAACTAGATAACTAGAATGATATTATCATAGATTAATAACTTAAAATACGTATAGTCTCTGAGGAAAAATTAATAAATTAATTTCCTGCGGATTAACATTTGAAAATAGCATAAATTTATTAAATATGATTTTTTCTCGTTATGTTTTCCAGCATATAGTATTTTGTAAGATCTAATATTGCTATTAGACTGGGTACTGAAGTATTAGTAATTAGTTATTAGTAATTAGTTATTAGTTTTGTGCCCGCCATGTAGCGATTTTCTTTTTTTTAATAAATTAATGGTTATCTCCTGTACTGTTTATTTAAAATTGATTTTAGTTTATCCTATCCTCCCTAACGGGCCGAATCCTGGCATTGGGCAATCGTTGAAACACTCTAAACCAAAATAATCTATTCTCATATTATAGCTAAGCTAATACGAATAATAAGATATGGCTAAATTAAAAGTTCAATTTATGCGTTATAGATTAAAAATAATTTTACTATTTATGCGTTATAGATTAAAAGTAATTTTACTATTTATTAATTTTTCCTTTATGAACTTTCCCTCAGCCGTCCGGCAGATAAAGATTTAAAATCCTTTAAAGTTTACTTTTTCCTCGAGGCTGGTTAACTTATTGCCTGATTGCCTCACCGTAGGGCGTACGTGTGGCTGATTGATCAAACATTTTACAATTCTATTTCTAGTTATTTTCAGTGTATCTACGTAATCTTTACCAATAAAGAGTTAAATGATTATTATTTATTATTACCCTCTATAATTGTACAAAAAAATGATAGCAGTGAAGAAATTTTGTTGTTAAGTTAAATAAATTGATACGGATAGCAGTGAATTTTGTTAAAAAAAGGGAAAAACAGTGATAGCAGTGAAGCAATTGTACACAAAAATGATACAGATAGCAGTGAATTAATTGTGTATCCTACATTTGGTATTAGGTATTAACTATTTAAATCATCATCATCATAAATATTACTGAAATTTAGATTTCTAAATCTATAAAACGCAGTTATCTGGAATAATACAAGTATATTAGTATATTAGTTAATTAGTTAATTAGTTAATTAGTTAATTAGTTAATTATTTAATTATTTAATTCGTTAATTCGTTAATTAGTTAATTAGTTAATAATTTAAATATAGATATAGGAATAGTTATAGTTATAGATATAGATATAGATATAGATATAAATTTATTTAAAAAAAGAAAATGGAATTTATATTTAAACTAAAGTAAGTTTATTTTACGTAAATTCTCTGAGGAATAATTAATAATTCCTGCGTGTTAATCTAACAGAATTAATTAGGTTTTAATTTGTAAAATTAATTTATTGTTCACGCATAAAGTAAAATATTTCATTATTATACTGCTAGTACTAAATCTTAATAGCTTAATAGCTTAATAGCTTAATAGCTTAATAGCTTAATAGCTTAATAGCTTAATCTCTTCATAGCTTAATAGCTTAATATCTTCATAGCTTAATATTTCTTCACGTACCCTCAGCCTCTCCCTCCCTCCCGCTCTCCCTTCCCTAATAATAATAATAAGTTACTAATAAAAAAAGGTAAGGGGGAGGGCGCCTCCTAAATAAAAAGAGGCAGAGAAATAAAGCAAATAAAGACCCTGCCGTACGGCGCACTGATGTTTTTTCTTTCTGTTTATTTAGATAGAAAATATTCCTAATAAAAAGAGGCAGGGTTAATAAGCAATTATCAAATATATTGGAGCATAAATTTTTTTATATCTATAATCTATATTAGTGATTAGTGATTAGTG
>Ga0209218_1000015_pt1 | contig 12436 bp, 10 predicted proteins | sample JacPinW_OM1H0_O3_FD_187965 | JGI IMG/M metagenome (GOLD analysis project Ga0209218, IMG submission 187965) | Forest soil microbial communities from Algoma, Ontario, Canada - Jack Pine, Ontario site 1_JW_OM1H0_O3 (SPAdes) (version 2) | ecosystem: Environmental > Terrestrial > Soil > Boreal...
GGCTCGAGCCCGACGGCAGCGACGACCTCGACTGGGATCGCCTCGACGGCGCCGATGGCGTCTACCTCACGGCCGGCGATGCCGGCGCCGTGAGCCAGGCGCGCAAGGCACGCGTTCTGGTCGGTACGCCGCGAGCCCGGGACGCATTGGAGCAGAGCCCGGCCGAAATCGATGCGCTCGTGTTCAGTGAAAGCGACGAGGACGAGCGCCGCTGGGCGCAACGACTTCAGGAACGCACTCGGCTGATGGTCGCGACGGAGGGAGCGCTTGGTGGCCGATGGTGGGGCGAGTCCGAGGGCCGCTGGCCGTCAGTGCCTCCACCGGGTCCGCCCCAGGACGACTACGGCTGCGGCGATTCGTTCGCCGCCGGGTTCACGTTCGGACTCGCCGCCGACATGTCGGTGCTCGACGCGGCCGCGGTCGGCGCCGAGCAGGGGGCGCGAACGCTGACGCTGATCGGCGCCCCCCGGCGGATCGACCTCGGTTAGCGCGTCGGCCTCAGGCGCTACGCGCGCTGACGCTTGCTCTGATCTCAGCCCTGCGGGTCGCGAGGCGCGTAGCGGTGATGCAGCATCAGCGCGTTCCCGTCCGGATCCTGGAAGAACGCCATGTAGCAGACGCCGGTGTCGAGCGTGTCTCCATTGAACGCGACTCCGAGCTCCTGAAGCTGGGCTCGCGCGGCGTCCATATCGGCGACGTGCAGTGCGATCGGGTTGCGGTTCGCGTGGTGTTCCATCCCCATTGCCTGCGGGTTGTAGATACTGAGCGTCACGTTGCCGGTCTCGAACTCGGCGTAGTTGCGCTCGGGGACATAGGCGGAACGGCGAAGCCCGAGGGTGTCACCGTAAAACGCGACCGCCCGGTCGAGGTCCGTGCTCGGCGTCCCGACGAAATCGACTCGTGTGATCAGCTCTTCGGTGACTGCCATGTGCTCCCCCATCTCGTTGCCGGCTGGATCGCTCTCGTGTTGCCTGGAGCGACCGTACACCGTCCGCGCGCGACCGGCGTTCCGTCCGCGGCACATGCGAACATACGTTCGTGTACGTAGCCCCGACCGTCATGCACGCCGACCTCGATTCGTTCTACGCGTCGGTCGAGCAGCGCGACGAACCGGCTCTGCGAGGGCGGCCGGTGATCGTCGGCGGCGGCGTGGTGCTCGCCGCGAGCTACGAGGCTAAGGCGTGCGGGGTCCGCACAGCGATGGGCGGCTCGCGCGCGCGGGCTCTGTGCCCGCAAGCAGTCGTCGTGCCTCCGCGGATGTCCGCGTACTCCGAGGCGAGCAAGGAGGTGTTCGCGATCTTCGAGCGCACGTCACCGCTGGTCGAGGCCGTGTCGATCGACGAGGCGTTTCTCGATGTCCGCGGCCTCGGCCACATCCTCGGTTCGCCGACCGAGATCGCCGCGCGACTGCGAGCCGAAGTTCGCGACGAGGTCGGCCTGCCGATCACGGTCGGGCTCGCGTCGACGAAGTTCCTCGCCAAGGTCGCCAGCGGCGTCGCGAAGCCCGACGGGATGCTTGTCATTCCGGTCGGCTCGGAGCTCTCGTTCTTGCACCCGTTGCCGGTCGAGCGGCTCTGGGGAGTCGGCCGGGTGACCTCCGCCAAGCTTCGCGGTCGCGGCATCAGCACCGTGCGGGAGGTCGCGGCGCTCGGCGAGCGGGCGCTGATCGACATGCTGGGCCGGGCGTCTGGACGGCAGCTGGCGGCGCTGGCCGACAACCGCGATCCCCGCCGCGTCCGCCGCAGACCGCGGCGCCGCTCGATCGGTGCGCAGCGAGCGCTCGGGCGGCGGGCCCGGGCTCCGGCCGAGATCCAGGCGGCGCTGATGACGTTGATCGATCGCGTCTCGCGCAGGCTGCGCGCTGCACGGCGAGCATGTCGCACGGTAGTGCTGCGGCTCCGGTTCGATGATTTCTCGCGGGCCACGAGATCGCACACGATGGGCGAGGCGACCACCCGGACCGCGACGTTGCTGAGCGTCGCGCGCGCTCTGCTCGCCGCCGCTGCACCGCTGATCCGGCAGCGCGGCCTGACCCTGATCGGGGTGGCGCTCAGCAATCTATGTGACGAGAACGCGATCCAGCTCGCGCTGCCGTTCGACCGGGCGCGGGAGCTCGACCGCACGCTCGACGAGCTCCGCGAGCGGTTCGGCTCCGGCGCGATCTCGCGCGGCGCGCTCGTCGGCAGTGACCCGGGTCCGTGGGTGCCGCTGCTGCCCGACTGAGTCCGGCTTGGCCGATGAGTCGGGTTGTCCGCACGAGTCGGGCCGCCCGAGCGAGTCGCGTCGCCCGACTGAGTCCGGGTTGCCCAAACGAGCCTGGGGCGGGGCGACTGGACCAGCGGCCGACGCCGCAGAAGTCACTGCCATGCACGTCCGGCCGGCCCGGAGTCACTGCGCCGTGTGCTCGTGCACGTCAGGCCGCCCGGGGGCCTCGGCAAACCCTCCCGCGCCGAGCTCGCCGAGGCGACGCTCGAGGAAGCGACGCTCCCGATCGGCGCCGGTCAACTCGAGCGCTCTGCGGTACGCGACCACGGCGTCGTCCTCGCGACCGAGGCGGCGAAGCAGCTCGGCGCGGGTCGAGTGCAGATACCGGTAATCCTCGAGCTCGAGCCGATCGACGATCCGCAAGGCGGCCTGCGGCGACCCGGCCTCCGCGAGCGCGACGGCCCGATTGAGCTCGACCACGGGCGAACCGGTGACCGTCGCGAGCTCGCCGTACAGGACCACGATCTCGGGCCAGTCCGGCCGGTCCTCGGCCTGCAGCGATGCGATCGCGGCCTGGAGCACGTACGGGCCCCTGCCAAGCAACGACAACGCACGGTTCAGTGCGGCACGACCGGACTCGAGCTCGCCGCCGTCCCATCGAGAGCGGTCCTGGTCGGCGAGCAGCACGAGCTCGTCGGCGACGACGCGCGCGTCGCGGCGTGAGTCGTGCACCAGCATCAGCGCGAGCAGTCCGTGTACCTCGGACTCGTCGGGCATCAGCTCGGCGAGCACGCGTCCCAGCCGGATCGCGTCGGAGGCCAGCTCCGGGCGGCCGCCGTAGCCCTCGTTGAAGATCAGGTAGATGACCGCGAGCACGGCGGCCAGGCGTTCGGGCAGCAGGTGCTCGGGCGGAACGCTGAACGGAATCCCGGCGACCTTGATCTTCGCCTTGGCACGGGACAGGCGGCGCTTCATCGTGTCCGGCGTAACGATGAACGCTCTCGCGATCTCCCCGGTGCTGAGCCCGCCCAACGCACGCAGGGTCAGCGCCACCTGGGCATCTGTGGCGAGCGCCGGATGACAGCACGCGAACAGCAGCTCGAGGCGCTCGTCCGGGATCGTGGTCTCGTCGCACTCGTCCACCGTTGTCTCCAGATCGACGAGCAGCGGCGCCTTGGCGGCGAACGTCCGCTCGCGGCGGATCCGATCGATCGCGCGGTTGCGAGCGGTGGTGACGAGCCAGGCGACCGGGTTAGACGGCTCGCCCTCGCGGAGCCACCGTTCAGCGGCAATCGCGAACGCCTCCTGGGCGGCCTCCTCGGCGAGGTCGAAGTCACCGAGAAAGCCGATCAGTGAGGCGAGGACTCGTCCCCACTCGTCGCGAAAGACGCGCTCGATCAGGAGGTCGCCTCCAAGATCGGCCGCACCTCCACCGAGCCCCCGAGGCGCACCGCGGGGATGCGCTCGGCGATCGCGAGAGCGGCGTCGACATCGGGGACGTCGAACACGTAAAAACCACCGAACACCTCCTTGGTGTCGGCGAACGGCCCGTCCGTGGTCAGCGTCTGGCCGTTTTGACGCCGCAGCGTCGTGGCCATCTCGGCCGGGTGCAGCTGGGCGCTGTCGAGGTAGCCGGGCTCGTCGCGCAGGGCCATGTACTGCGACAGGACAGTCGCCATCTCGTCCTCGGGCAGGTCGTGCGCCCCCGGCTCCGAGTAGACCAGCAGTGCGTATTTCATCGTCCCTCCTTGGGGAAGCTTGGTTTCGCTTCTAGACGAACGGGACCCGACGGAGGGGACAGTAGCCGCCGCCGGCCCCAGGCCAAAGCCCGGGACCGGCCGCGGCGCAAGGGGAGCAAACCCCGATCAGCCCAGCCCGCGACAGCGGACCGAGCCGGCGAGCTCTAGCTGAAGCTCACGTGGCCGGTGCCCTGAATCGACTGATACTGGGCCAGCGGCTTAGCGCTGTTCTTCATGTTGCACTGGCCGCTCGCGGTCCGAGGCGCCAGGAATGCGAATGACACGGTGATCTTCACCTTCCCGCTGATGCCCGCGTACAGGCCGGTCCCGTCCGACAGGGTGACGGGCGCCGTCGCGGACGCCGAGAAGGAGCAGGTGGTCGTGTTGACGCTCGGCTTGACCGAGTTGAGCTTCTTGTTGAGTGCTACGGAGTTGACCATGAACCCGCCCTTGCGGAGCTTGATCTTGACGAAGCCGCCGTTGGAGTTGGGCTTGCCGGTCTTGGTGACGTTGGTGGTCGTCCCAGAGTCCCCGATTGCGCCGGTGATCACGATCTTGCCGGTGGCGCCGTTACCGGGCGTGGCGAACACCTTGATCGCGCCGCCCGCCGGTGCGCTATGGGCGGTTGCGCCGAACGCGGCAGTCGTGCCCAGCAGCAGCGCGCCCAGCACGGCTACGCCAAGGACTGCCTTCTTGATTCCCATCTCGACCTCCTGGGTCGTGGTGAAACGGTTGGGCCCGTGCGCTCAGGTCGTCCGCCCGGCCGGCGGTTATCGTGCGTTGCGCCTCGGGTTGCCTCCGGCATCCCGACACGACTTCCTGGCTTGCTGCTCACACCGGCTGTCTGGCCGGTCACTGAGGACGCGGTCAGCGCTCCGACGAGCCCGCCGCCCCCGCGGATTCCGGTCCGGCGATGGATCCTACGCCCGCGGCGGGCGCGGCGCCACTCTACGTTTGGGTGGGATCGAGAGCGTTCGGCTCCAACCGACGCGGTCTGCGTTACCACCGTTTACCATTTGGCCGGTGACGGAGGATGACGGTCGCGTGCACGCGCCGAGACTGGCGCGACGGGCGCTGAGTGCGGCGCCGCGATGATCGGATCCGGGCTGCCGATCGCCAGCGCCGCGGTGGCCGGCGCGCTGCTGCTGAGCGCGTGCGGTGGCTCGAGTTCAAAGTCGAGCACCACGAAGCACGCCGCCGAGAGTCCTGCGTCGGCGGCCTGCAACCGCGCCGCCAAGGCAGCGATGGCTAGCTTCCTCGCGATCCAGGCGCATCAGATCTCGACCTCGGAGGCCACCGGCACAAGCGGCAACCCGGAGTGCACGTATACCGAGGGAATCGGCCGCCACCGGGTCAAGCTGGTCGCCGACTACTACACCGGTCCGCAGCCGTACTTCGTCCTCGAGCGGACGGCCATCGAGGCATCACAGGTGTTCGTCCCCACTCGCACGGTGCCGCCGCCGCAGGCGGTGACCATGGGTCTCGAGGCCGACTGGTTTCCCGCTCGCGAGCAGCTGATGGCGACCGATGGACTGCGGCTGGTCACGACCACCGTGACCTGGAACGGCATCACTCAGAAGCGTCGCCTGGCGCTCGCCAAGGCGTTCACGAAGCCGTACATCAAGGTCACCGCGGCCGGGCGCGCTGCCGTCAAGGGCTACCCGTAGACCGCGCGGACGCCGCCGTCGAGAGGTAGCCCTCGACCGCCGGCCTTCAGACGCGCGAGGGAGCGCGCGACCGCTTGACTCCGAGGCTGTACGCGGCCGTGGCAGCCGCGGCGCGGTTCGGTACCTCCAGCTTGGCGAGGATCCGCGACACGTGAACGCTGACCGTCTTGCTGCTGATGAACAGCTCGGCGGCGATCTCGCGGTTGGTCATCCCGTCGGCCAGCAGCGCGAGCACCTCGACCTCGCGCGGCGTCAGGTCCGCCGGCTCAGAGGTCCCCGACCGCTCCTGGCCAAGTCCGAAGCGAGCGCGCCGAGCAAGCGCTTCGAGCTCGTCCTGCAGCGGCTTCGCGCGAAGCTCGATCGCGACCTCGTGGGCCGTTCGCAACAGCGCCTCGATCTCACCGCGATCCCCGCCGGCGGCCAGCAGCGCCTCGGCCTGGCGCCAGCGCGCGTACGCGGCGTCGTAGCGGTTGCCCAACGCCTCCCACCGCACGACGACGTCTGCCCATCGCGCGGCCTCGCCCGCCTCGCCGATCCGCGAGAGCTCCGCTTCGCATCCCGCGCGGCAGGCCGCTACAAAAGGCGACACGTCACACTCGTGGCGAGCAATCAGGCCGTCGAGCCGCTCGAGCAGCGCGTGCGCTTTCGTCGTCAGCCTCTGCACGGCTCGCCGGTCGCCGAGCGCGGTCGCCGAGAGATCGGCGTATGCGCGCACCCCGTGTTGGTACAGACGCGCCGTGTAGACCGCGTATTCGTCGCGGGTGACGCGCTGCAGGCATGCCACGATCACCGAGGCGGCCGCCTCCGGACGGCCCTGCCACAGCTCGAGCGATGCGCGCGCGGCGCACGGAGGGCCGAGCCACATGGCGACCCATGAGCCTCGAATCTGATCGTCGGCCTGGTCGAGCGCGGCCGATGCATCGGCGAACTGACCCCGCTCCGTCTGAAGTTGGCCGAGATGTCCGTAGACCATCGCCGCGTTGAGCCCGGTCGGGCCACGATCGATCACGTCACCGAGCAGCTGCTCTGCCTCGTTCCAACGAGCTCGCAACAGGAGACGGCCGGCCACCTCGCCGCGCAGGAAGTCGTCGCAGTTGCGATCGATGCCGAGCCGTTTTGCCGACTCGATGCCATCGAAGGCCATCGCGATCGACTCCTCGATCCGGCCTGCCTTCTCGAGCGCGTCACTCCCGTTGGTGTAGCTGCGACCGATCTCCTCGCTGTGACCGCCACGACGGGCGATCTTCAGGGCACGCGTCGCCGCCTTGAACGCGCCATCGAAGTCGCCGATCGCGGTCAGGTTTCCGCAGATCGTGTTGAGCACATGCGCCTCCACCCCCTCGGCGCCGACTGCCCGGGCGATCGCCAGCGCCTCCTCGCAGCGGACGCTGGACTCGCTCGTGCGATTGTCAAGCATCAGCACCTGCGCCTCGGCGGCGAGGACGAGCGCCCTCGACGCCGACGGTTCGACGGGCATCAGCTCGACCGCGCGCGCATACTCGGGCAGCGCGGCCTCCCCCCGTCCGGCGGTCCACAGATAACGGCCGAGACGCTCGTGGGCGAGCGCTGCCTGGACCGGCTGATGGCGCTCGTCGATCGCCTCCAGGACAGCGCGGGCCAGTTCGATCGCAGGCTCGGTCTCGCCGGTGAGCAGCGCCGCGTCGGCCGCGCGGCGCATCACCTCGAGGCGGTCCAGGGGTAGGTCGTCCGGGGTCGGCACGGCTAGATCCCAGATCTCGAGCGCCCGCTGGTAGTGCAGCCACGCCTCGCAGAGCGCGGGCAGCCTCTCGGCCGCGATCGCGGCACCGAGGGACGCCGCCAGCGCCGCGGGGAGCTCACCGGCCGCGTAGAAATGGTGGGCGACCTCGGCGGCGGTCCCGGCGGGCACGGGAGCCTCGCCGGACTGGCTGGCGAGCAGGCGGGCGAGCCGGAGATGGAGGCTCTGGCGCTCGCCGGGGAGCAGGTCGAAGTAGATCGCCTCGCGCAGCAGCGCGTGGCGGAACGAGTAACCGGCCGCGGATGCGTCGGGAGCGAGCAGGTAGTCCTCGACGGCCTGGCGCAGCGCCTCGTTGAGGCCCTCCTCGGGAAGCTCGGTCGCCGCGGCCAGGAGCGAATGATCGACGGTCCGCCCGGCCACAGCCGCGGTCCGCAGCACCTCGCGCACATCCCCGCGGTGGCTCTCGACCCGGGCGAGCAGGGTGTCGCGCAGCGAATCCGACAACGTCTCATCCGCTCTGCGCGATGCCACCAACAGCTCCTCGGTGAAGAACGGGTTGCCCTCGGAGCGCGCGAACAGATCGTCGATCACCCCCGTCGCGGAAGGTTGATCGAGGATCGCCGCGACCTGCTCTTGCAGCTCGGCGCGCGAGAACGGCCCGAGCACGATCGTGGTCGCGCGGCCGCTGCGCTCGAGCTCGAGCACGAACGGCCGCAGTGAGTGGCCGCGACGCAGCTCGTCGCTGCGGTAGCTGATGATCACTGCGATCGGCTCGCGGCGAGTGGCTCGAACGAGGAATGCCAGGAAGTCCTGCGTCGAGCGGTCCGCCCACTGGAAGTCCTCCACCACGATCGCCAGCGGGCGCGCCCGCGCCGCATCGACGAACAGCGCCAGCAGCCGCTCGAACAGCTGACCCTGCGACGCGTCGCCCGACAGGGGTCCGTGGCCGCCGTCATCGGGGAGCGACAGCTCGGGCACCCTTACCGCCGTGTCCGGGCTCGGGCCGACGAGCGCGTCGGCCTCCGACGCGTCACGCGCGAGCGAGCGCAGCGCCGTGACAACCGGGGCGTACGGGAGCTCGCCTTCGGCGAGCGGCAGGCACTCGCCCACCGCCACCGTGATCTCATCGCCGACCCGGACGGCGAACTCCGACAGCAGCCGGCTCTTGCCCATCCCGGCCTCGCCGGCCACGAGCACGACCGAACCGAGGCCGTCCTTCGCCACACGCGCCGCAACCTCGAGTGCCTCGAGCTCCTCGCGACGGCCCACGAACCGCGCGCTTGATATGCGTCCTACCACACATCGATTATGGCGGCGGTGCGGCGCACTTAAGCGTCGCGCCGCCAAATCTAAGGCAAAAGATCAGGCACTTGCCCGATGGCAGGGTCCCGGCTTAGACCTACCTTGGACGCATCGAAAAGTCGACATTCCAGGGGTAACCGATGAACTCGCAGCTAACTTCGATCCTCGCCGCACAGCATGTCGAGGACCTCCATCAGACCGCCAACCAGCACCGGCTCCCGGGCGACCCTCCGCGACGCTCGAAGTGGACGTCCGTCCCACAGGCGCAGCTCGGCCGCCTCGGCGCTCGACTGCGACTGCGGGTGCGCCAAGCATCAAACGCGGCGCTGACCAGCCCCAAACCTCGTTTGGATCCTGGCCATGAGCAGCGTTGCTAGGCCTCCATGGCAGTGCGAGCCGGCAGTCAACCCATCCGGTGTTTCGGCGGGGCTGGATCTCCCGGACGAGCTGATGCTGATCGATGGAACGACCGTTTCCTTTCGGCCGATCGACCCCGCTGACAGCGATGCGCTCGACGCGATGTTCGGCCGACTCACACCGGAGTCCAGGCACCGCCGCTTTCTGTCGGCCAAGCATGGGCTGAGCACCAAGGAGTTGCGCTACTTCATCGACGTCGACCACATCAACCACGAGGCGATCGTCGCGATCGACCACGCCGGCGGCTCGATCGTCGGCGAAGCGCGCTACGCGGGGTTCCCGACCACGACCGGGGCCGCCGACTTCGCGCTCGTCGTCGCGGACCGCCTGCAGCACATGCGGCTCGGCACGGTGCTCGCCAACCACACGGTGGAGCGCGCTCGGTGCAACGGCGTGGCGCTCCTGACGGCGACGACGTTGTGGGAGAACGCGGCGGCTCGCGCGCTGCTGTGGCGCCTGGGATTCCGCGCCCGCGGCAGCGCCGGGCACGAGATCGAGCTCGAACTGCCGCTCACGCGCCAGCACTCGCGCGACTACCGCCCGCTCGGCCGGGCCGCGTCGCCGTGGGTGACCTCCGGCTGGCTCTAGCCGGAGCCATGCTCGGAGGGGGACCGGTCGCGCCGGGGCGACCGGTCCTCCTCGCGGCGACAGCCGCGCCGGGCCGGTCGGCGGCGTACGCTTGCGAGATGCTCGACTTCGTCACCAGAACGGTTCGTTCCGTTCTGGGCGATACCGAACACGACGTCGCCGACACGGTCCACGAGACCCGCGATATCGAGAGCAACATGCTCGACGCGGTGCAGGCAATCGAAAATGCGACCGCGTCGATCGAGCGCCACGTCGAGGTCATCGAGACGCTCGCGACGTCCGTTGACCCGTTGCGAGCGTCGGTCGATCGGTTGACCGACACGATGCAGGACCTCGTCGCGCTGCTGGGACCGATCGCAGCGGCCGAGCACGAGGAACAGAAGCTCGGTCGGATGTTCAGACGCCACCGGCACGACGACAAGCCACCTGTGACGGCCGAGCACGGCGAGAGGCCTGTGCCTCAGGGCGAGCGCCCAGCGGACGCCCCGGCACCGGACACCGCGGCGCCGGACGCCCCGCAGTCCTAGAGCCGCAGCCTGGCTCCCGACGGCGGTCAGTCGCCGGCCGGGACGCTCGCGTTGGAGGCGAGCCCGGTGTGCTCGGCGGCCGCCGGCTTGACCGGCACGAGCTCCTCGAACACGCTCATCAGCTCGAGCGTGCCCGAGAAGGCGCGAGCCTCGCCGGCGCCGTTGATCGCGACCGTGCCACTGAGACGATTGTCCGAGTCCCGGGACACGCGCAGGAGGAGATCAACAATCAACAGAGGCCTTCACAAGTGCGATCGACATGCGAGCGAGGATTCCACGCGCGCCGCGCCCGCGCAATGGGCCACTCCCTGAATAAATCCCTAGGGTTGGCCCCAGCGGGGCTCCAGGACACGGTCACTCGACCGACAAGGCGGCGCCCGCGGCCGTCACTTCGTCTCGGCCGTGGCGGCCGCGAGCCGGCTCGCAAGCTCGTGACGCGAGTGGATGTTGACCTTGGCGAACACGTTGCCGAGGTGGTACTCGATCGCCTTCGTAGAGAGGTACAGCTCTTCGGCGACCTCCCGGTTTGACTTGCCGGATGCGACGAGCCGCGCGACCAGGTCCTCGCGCGCGGTGAGGCCGAAACGGTTCTCCGCGCCCGCGTCGCGCGATCGCACGCCGCACGCGGTGAGCTCGTTCTCGCACCGGACCAGGAATGGATTAGCGCCGAGCTCGCGAAAGCGATCGCGCGCCATCTGCAGCCTCGCGATCGCGAGCCGACGGCTGCCCTGCTTGCGCAGGAACTGGCCGTGGGCGAGCTCGAGCAGCGCGTGATCGAGCGGCGCCTCGAACGAGGCCGCGACCTCGCCGCCACGCTCGAACGCTGCGCGGGCCTGCTCGGGACGATCGCGTTCGGTCTCGAGCATCCCGCGCAGGCGCCACGCCTGGATTCGAGTGGGATCGTTGAGGGTCTCGTCGATCGTGCTCTCGATCATCCTCAGGAGCTCCTCGGCCTCGTCGACGCGGCCCGTCAGCAGCATCGCCTCGGCGACCATCGCCTGCATCACGCGCCGGCCCAGCCCGGTGACGATCCCGCCGCCGGTCAGCGGCGCCAGCAGCGGCGCCACCGCGCGCAGCAACGACTCCCATTCGCCCTGGACCCAGGCGAGATGAGCGCCCGCCGAGCACGAGTAGTAGATGCATATCGGCAGCGGCGTCGACTCGGCGCAGCGGCGAGCCGCATCCACGTGCTCCTTGGCCGTGCTCCAGTTGCCCCGCACCGCGTTGAGATAGCTGGCGACGGCGCGAACGTACGGCAGGTCCCAGAGGCGCTCGCTGTCCTCGCCGAGCGACACGGCAGCGTCGGCGTGGGTCAGACCGGCGTTCCACTGGCCGAGGCGGTATTCGACCTCGGCGAGGCCCCCGTAGGCGTTGGGGATGCCGCGGAACGGCACCCCGGCCCGTGACCATCTGATCACCGCCGACAGGTCCTCGGCCGCGCCCGCGAGATCGCCCCACCACGCCTTGGTCTGTGCTCTTGAAGTCAGCAGCTCGGCCTCGAACGGCTCGGGCTCGATCCTCGACGGCGAGAGGAAGCTCAGTTCGGCGATCGCCTCGTCGCCGCGCCCGGACATCACCAGCCCGAGACTCAAGGCCTGAGTCGCGGTCATGCGGGCCGTCGGCGAAAGCCCGGGCACCGCGAGCGCCGTTCGAGCCTGTTCGACGCCATCCTCGCCGCGGCCGAGCAACGAGCACAACAGTGCCAGCATCGCCGACGCGGGCCCCTCGAGCTCGGGATCGCTGCGGTAATCGGGGCGCGCCATCATCACGCGACACGCCGCCTCGGCCTCGACCAGCCGCCCGTTCGCCGCCGTCAGGAATGCGATCGCGTAGCTCCGGCGCGCGCTGTCCGAACACGCAAGCACGGCGTCGAGGTGCGTATTCGCGCGCGGGATGTCGCCAACGAGCACCAGGCACTCGACGGCGCGTAGCAGCGCCCGCTCACGCAGCTCCTCGCTCGCGGCGATCCGCGAGGCCCACAGAAGCCGTTCGACGCCGGCCGCGAGGCGGCTCGCGACGACCTCGTCCTCTCCCGCCTGCAACAGCTCCGCGGCGAGCCCGTCATCGGGCCCGTGGCCGGCGGCCACGCGATGCGCGAGCGCGGCCGAGCCGGTCGCCTGCGCCGCGCAGGCAAGGTGCAGCGTCCGGCGTCGCGTCGGGGAGAGGTCGTCGTACACGGCGGCCCGGATCAGCGGATGCGCAAACTCGATCTCCTCCGGAAGCTGTCCCGGTGTCAGCACCACGAGCTCGTCCTCGAGCGCCTCCTCGAGCCCT
>Ga0209218_1000016_pt1 | contig 12234 bp, 11 predicted proteins | sample JacPinW_OM1H0_O3_FD_187965 | JGI IMG/M metagenome (GOLD analysis project Ga0209218, IMG submission 187965) | Forest soil microbial communities from Algoma, Ontario, Canada - Jack Pine, Ontario site 1_JW_OM1H0_O3 (SPAdes) (version 2) | ecosystem: Environmental > Terrestrial > Soil > Boreal...
TCATGGGCTGCGGACCAAGCGGGCTTGGGCGATAGACGTTTGTCAGGCCCGTACCGTTGACGTTGACCTGGGTCGCCCCCGTGTTGCTGAAACCCGCAATGAACACGACGCTGTTGCCGCGAGCCAGGGTAAAGCCCGTAGGCACTGTCGTCGCAACTACCTGCGCATTAGCCGTTCCGGTCGACGCGCCACCGATGAAGGTGCTGCTGCCTCCCTGCCCCGGCGTGACAGGCGTCGTCAGCGCGTTGAGCGCCGTTATGTCCGCGTTCGACCCGGCCTGCGCCGCGTTAAGCAGGCAGGAGATCACAGCGGAGAAATTGGCGTTGACCTGGTTTGCGTCCGCGATCGTGTTGTTGACGAACGTGTTCGGCACGGTGCAGGGCACGCCCGCGAGCGCGGCACAGGGCCACAGCGATAAAAGCAAAGTGCTAAGAAGTTTTTTCATTTTAGTCTGTCACCCATCCTGTACCGTTGATACAATAGACGCCCGCTGGCACAGCACCGCCACTGGCGTAGGCACCGTGGTAGGTGGGCGCTGTGGCATCGGACACATACACCTGTGCTCCGTTCGTACTGGCATTGCATGTCGGCAATGGGGTTCCGGCCGCGCTATACCTGAAAGTGCTCTGAACCGCGGGTACACCGCCCTTTTTAAGCGGCACGCTGTAGACCGGAAAACGCCCGGTTGCCTTAGCCGGTTGGCTCATTACCATAGAGCCGGGACTACCGTTGGTTATAGAATTTATGATTGTTCCTGCTGTAATTGCCCAATTGAGGACGGGATCACTGATCGATGGCGTCGACCACAGAACGTCTCCAGGGCAATAAAATGATAATGTCGGGGCACAAACGGTGCCGTTCATCGCCTCTGAACCGATATTTTGCAATACGTTACCACCGAGGAAATATGTTCCTGTTCCTCCGGTCCCAGTTCCGAGAGATGCAATTGGTAAGGGCGTCACTCCCGCTCCTGTAATGATCGTTCCTATCGCCAACGCAGTTCCGACCACAGCCGAACTTACATTTAGAATGTTGCCAGCGCCGCCAACTCCATTGGAGATCGTGGCGGTGAATGACGAGGTGGTGGCCGCCGGACCTATGTTTCCGCCAAAACCATCCCCGCGGTGGATATTCGCCACTGCGGACGACCCGGCAATGAAGTCTCCGTAATAAATGATCGTGGAGTAGACCGCTCCAGTGTGGATGATGTTAGATGCTCCGGCCAATGTGGGATCGGATAGTGTGTTGGTTAAGCACGTCTGCGGAGGCACGCCGGTTGCAACAGTCAAGTTGTTTTGCTGGATGGTCACAATGGGTTGGAAAGTGCTATTCGCGGCAGTCAGGGAGCTTGTATTTATGGTGAATGCTGCCCCGCCAACTCTACCGCCAAGATTAGCATCTGCGGCCGACAGCGTCGTAACACCAAGCGCATAGCCTCCGCTTGGGACGCCGCCGTTCGTCAGTGTGACCGATGTTACTGCGCCGCCCGCCACAACGATCGTGGCTGTTGCCCCCGTCCCCGTTCCTCCCGTCAGCGGCACATTTGTATAAGTCCCCGGAGTCGTGTAGCCGCTTCCGCCGCTCAAGGTTCCCGCATTCAATGATGGGATAATACCAGCAATCGCCGACCCTTGCCCGTTTGATGTCACAACATAAATAGTGCCGGTATTCTGGTGATAAAGAATGTCCCCTGTTTGAATTGAAACTCCAAGAGAACCGATATTCGTGTTTTCTACGCTCTCGTACCAAAACGTCATCGTGTCACAAGTACCGTTGAAATTCGGCGTACCTCCAGACGGAACAATTGTCGGATTTGCAACAAAAGTTACTGTTGACCCTGCCGCCACTGAAGCAAAGTCAATTCTCTGCGATAGAAAATTATCCAGTATGCCTATCGCGTATTGATTGGACGGAACCCTGGCCGAGACGGGTTGTACCCATTCTCCCATACCTATTGAAGTATAAGACCCGCTAGGGGAGTTCATCTGCGCGCCAGATATACGGTTCAATGTCTGGACACGCCCCTGCCCTCCAGATATCGAGGGGAAAGGAGAAAACGATCCTGCTAGAGTGCTTCCAGTGTAGTTCACCGCTTGCTGGACTCCGGGGGAATTATAAAGAGCACCGGCTTGTGTTGCGTTGTCGAACTGGCCTCCATTTATTGTTAGGTTTTGTGAAGAGTTGCCCTGCACTAGAGACATAATTCTAGACGATCCGACAATAAAACAACCTGTTATAGTTGCGGACATTCCTGTCCCGGTAAGATCAATCATGCTGGTCGGAACGACGCCGGTCTGTGCTTCTCCTGTAGAGATCGAGCACCCCTTTATATTCAAATCAGACGAGAACCCCGTCGCTGGCAATACAGTGCCGATTCTAACAGTAGCCTCAGAATAAAAATTATTAAATGTTAGAGATGATCCAGTTGACCCTGTTACCTTAAAAAACTCCCACGCCTCCCCTATTACCCAATTATTAAATGGGCCTCCCAAATTACCTTGCTGATCGCCATTAACGGTGTTTGTCAATACAGCAAACACGCCGTTGACATTGGCGTCGTTAAGCTCAACGCCTCGACTTTGGTTGTTTCCAACCGACAAACAATAAGCACTAAAGTTGCACGCCAACCTAGCTACTTTTAGAAAATCGCCATTACCGCAATCCAGCACTGCTGTGCAATTCGGAGAACTCATGATCCCGACTGGAAACCCCCAAATGCCAACGTCATCGATTAAAAAGTCACTACCGACGCCTTTGTTGTATTGTGAAAATGGGAACCCCGGCAGCCACGATGGATAAGTGACGGCTGGGTAAGGCGAGGTCGGGGCCGGATTGGTGAATGGATCGATGCAAATTGCGGCGTAGGGAGCGAAACGCTGAAGTCCTCCCGGATTTACACCGGAAGCCCTCAAGGTCGGATCGATCCAGTTGGCGTCTACCGGCGAAAACGGAAGATTGATAGTTAGTGACCGGCTAACCCCCCACGCGTAGTTCTGACCAACAAGAGTTATTCCCTTGATCGCCTGATTTCGGCCGCCCTGCATAGCGATTGCACAGCGATCGGTCTTGGTTGGGAATAGAGTAACCCCCTCCGTAAGATTGAAAAATGCCGGGCGGGCGCCGTTGCAAGAGGTCAGGCTTATAACGAAAAGGGAGCCCGACGTTCCATATCCCATCTGAAGAGTGTCATCCGTCCGATACAGTCCGTCGAACAAACACACGGCGCTAAAATTGTTGCGCATCGCGTAATCAAGAGCATTCTGGATCATTGGCTGATTATTAGTGCCAGTCACGGCATTGGTGGTTTGATTAAACGACCCATCCGCCACGGTTCCGAACTGACATGCCTGCACCGGGCTGTTGTTGTATTGAGGCTCCCAATAAATTCCAGATGGAGTATTTAGAATTTCACCGTAAATCCCGGTCGGCGTCGACGTCCCTTGTGTGTAAGTTAACGAGCAAGTAGCCGTTCCGGTCAGCGATACTGCCGCCACTGTTACTGTCGTCTGCGTTGAAGCGATGGTGGAGCTAGCCAGCAGCGCCGTAGAAGCTACCAGTCCAGCCCCCGAAATAGCCGAGAAATCCTGCTTGTTCTGGAAAGCCTGGTTCAGCCCGAGCGGGTTGCGAGGCGTGTTGTTGGCGCACTGCGGGTCAGTCGTATTTGCGCACAGATAGGCGTTAGGAACAAAGCCGGGATTGGTCTGCGCGTGTGCAACGCCAGCCAAAGCGAGAAGCAGAAGAACGGTTCTAACCCAAAGCACTGTTGCCTCCCAAGACGCTCTGATCGAGGATGAACGCGCGAGACGCCGCGCTCCCCAAAGAAGGCTGCAAGTAACCCAGGCTCTGCACGCGTGCCCGCACTTCGCCAAGCTTCAAGATCGCCGACGACAGCCCTGTGCCAAGTATCGCGCCGCGACGGTAGACGATGGGGAAGTGCCACTGCAACGGACGAGGGAACAGGTTATCGGCCGCGCCGCCCCACAGCCCAACACCCCACACAAAAACTCCCCACAGGCTTCCGAACGCCGTGTTAGACACCACAGAGACAGTGTCAAGCGCGGTCAAATTCTGGTCGATGAATTTGAACTGCATCTGGCTGAAGTCACCGGACCCAAAGCCGCTCGACCAGCCGCTCGACCAGCCGCTCTGAAGATTGTTGGTCGGCGGCATCTGAATATGCACCGTCGTCTCAATGGTGCAGAACTCATTCATCGCGTCGTCTTCAGGGAACATCGTTGTCTGATACTGCCATTGAAGCTGCCGGCCGTTCTCGACAAATGTACTGATCCCTGTCTGCACCTGGTCAGACTGAAAAAGCTTAGACCCAACCACATCGCTCTGTAGCGTGCAGATGAACGTGTTCTTGTACGGGACCGTCAGCGAGGCGCCAGTCGTGTGCGGCCCCGACCACAAATCGCGGACAAGGTCGTACCACCACTCTTGTTGCGGGTTTCCTGCCGCAGCGCCATTCTGCATTTGAATTCGGTAGAGGCCGGCGTTATACGCTGCGTTTGACCGCGTGGGGTTTACAGCGTTGATAAAGGGCACCGTAATGCCTTGCCCGTCCTTACCGATCGGATCGTCAACTCGCGCGTTCAAGTCAATAAGACGAACGCCGTCAGGCGCCATGAACAAAACGCCCTTCTCTGTCGACACCACCGTGTTCGCCGCGAAAGTGCCGGTCGCCGCATTCAACGCGTTGACCGATAAATTCCCTAACGCGTAATCCCCGGTCACTTGGTAAATTGCCGACACCCCCTTGAAAATGATCAGAGCCTGTACCACTCCCCCGATAAGCTGGTTCGACAGTCCGAGCCCGGCGGCGACCGTAAGTGGGAGGTTGTCGCCAAACGTCAGTATCTGATTTGCATTGGTGATCGACAGCGCGTTGAGACTGTCTGACATATAAGCAGCGGACTGCTGCCCCGGCGGGTTAACTAGAAAGAAAATCCGGCCGTTGAAATTGACTACCCATGAAGGCGGAAAGATCAAGGCGTTCGGCGTCGTGTTCGTTCCCTGGTATGTCAGCGCGTTCTGATTGAGCGTGTTGATGGCGCCGAACGCAACGACTGCCCCGAAGTAACCGGGGTGGGAAATGATGATCTGACTCCCGCACAGCGCCATGCTGGGCGGCGTCCACGGACCACCGGTAGGCGGGCTTCGAGGGAGATTAGCCGCTGTTCCTCCAGTGATAGGGATGACGGTGTTGGTCGAGATGTCGTAGCAGAAAGGCTGGTCGTATCCGGCGAAAGTGCCGGACGCGATCATGCCGTAGATGCGCGTCCCGATGTTGAGGATAGCAGATATGGCCCCCGAACCAGGGAGCGCTAGCGCGATGTTGTTAAGGACGACAGCCGCTGGCCGACACTGCCACAAGTGGCGCGTCGTAGGGTCGGGGATCAAGTCGGAAAGAAGCGCCATCGACCCGCGCGGCGCGTTGCTACCCGAGAGGGCGTCGGTAACGCCCTCTGGATACAGGGTCAGCACATTGCCGGGAAGCGCCATTTATTTGTCCGCAGGTTTTAGCTTGCCGATTTCGGCCTCCAGCGCCTTGATGCGATCCTGAAGATCGGCAGACGAAAGCGCGCACGATGCAGCCTCGAATTCGGCTGCTGCGGCTGCCTGTCGGTATCTTTGCAACTGCTTGGCAGGGTCAACCGGCGGCTGCTGCGGTTGCGCAAAAGCTGCCGTAGTGAGAAGCACAACAAACATAAAAGTTCGCATCGATCTGGTCCTTCTCAACAAGTCGTGGTGCCTGTTATCAACCCGTTAGTTATGGTTAGGGTTATTCCCGTAGCCACATTAGTTGTGTTTATCGTGCAGGTCTTAGACGCAAGCCCCTGCGTCCCGTTCGTCCATATCGTGCTCGCCACGTTGAGCGTCCCCGCCCCCTTGTCGCCACCTGTAGGAGTGCCGACCTGTAGCCCTCCCGAGGCCGTTGCGGTTATGCTAGCAATGGCCGACGTTCCTGCCGTGCTCAGCGCACCACAAGCCCATGTGGCGGAAGCCGTCGCCACAGAGCAAATTACGCTGCCGTTCTTGTTGAGAAGTGACAAATCGCTAACGCTTCCGTCACCCTGTAAGACGCCACCGCCTGCGCTGGTGTTGTACAGCCAAGCCTGCCCCGTGTTGGTAAGCGTCGGCGGGGTTAACGTGCCCCCGATAACAGCCTGCCCAGCTGCTGAAGCCGGCGCCGAAGTCCCCGTCTCTACGAACTGCCCACTGCTGGTCGTAGTTCCAGTTAAGGTTGGTGAGGTCAGCGTCTTGTTGGTCAGGGTCTGCGAGGCAGACAGGCCAACGAGCTGCACCCATGTCGTTGCCCCGGTGCTGTTGTAGTACGGGATACCGCCGGCATTATCGAGCCCGATTGATCCCTTGGCAGCAGTGAAAGAAGGGGCGCCACTTATTGGAAATACGCCGAACTGCGAGACGTTTGTAAAAAGATAGCCCAGAAATCCCGTATTGCTTACCGGAGGCGCCGTGGTCGTCAGAATAGCCGCCACTGAGCCGGTAGCGATGTTCCCAGAACCGTCTATGCAGACAGCGCCTGGAGACTTGAACGCGCAGCCGGAAATTGTCAGCAGAGATACGTCAACAAAGTTAGCTACGCTGCCAACCTCGCTAAAAATTACGGTGCCGCCAGGGGTAGGGAAGCCACCTGCGTTTCCAGGAGTTCCAAAGTGAATGGCGTCCGTAATCCCGGCAGTGCTACCGTTGTAAATCCACAGGTAGGTGTTTATCGCCCCCGTGAACGGTGCCTGCGTATTGCTGGCGGTTATCGTGGCAAGCTGCGTTCCTTGATTAACTAGCGCAAGACCCGCAAGTATTTTCGATGTGGCAGGGCCTGATGCCCCTGTCAACAGCCCAAAGTCAAACTCAGCACCGGTCATCTCTGATATGTTCGTAGCGCCGGTCAACCCAAACGCCTGCGGGTTCATCGTGAAGTAGGACGCCGGGCCGCTGTCAGCTGCTCCCGCTGTTATACGCGGATTAAATGCAACATAGTTACGCTGCTGTTGTACAGTGTTGCCCGTAGCAGCCACCATATTAAGAGTAAGACTTATGCCGTCGCGGACACCCTTGACATTGCTACCCCCAAAACTAGCAGCAAAATTCCAATATGTTAAACCGCTAGTAGCCGAAGCGTCGGCGTTATCAGAGTTTATAAAAAAACTGTTGGTCAGCGGATTAGCGGTCCCGCTCAAGCTCTGAGTGGAAAACCAAGCGGGTTCATTTCCCGTAGGAATGGATTGAATACAGGCCGTTTGCCCCGTGCAGGCGCCACTGGCGAGGATGCCGCCGGTGAAGGTCTGTAGCCCTGTCGAAGTGTTGGGGCCGGCTGTGCTAGCCAGCGAAGCGAGAAAATCCAGGTACGTCTGGCGTGCAAGGGCTGGCGTTATCGCCCCAATGGTCTGATCGGGAAAGTTGGCGTTGACTTCCGTAATCAGCTGCGCAGTTGTCTTCTGCGACCCGGTCTGCGCGAAAGCAGGCGCAGCCAGCACCGCTAGGCCGAACAGCGATGCTAAAAGCCGCTTCATGTCACCACCCGATCTGCTTGGTGTTCTTCAGACGGTCGAAAGCACGCCCGAACCGGCGACGATCAAGCCCAACAGTCTTTGCCGCGCCCTCGCGGTCCTTGGCATTCTTAAGATACGCGTTTAGCAGCGTGCCGGCGCCGAGCGGGAAGTTATCGCCGTCGCCCAAATAGTCAGCCTGCCGGTTGTCATTAGAAATGCCCATCAGCCGGCCGGCGACGCTGCGGATCAAAATCTGCGTGTTGGGAAACCACGGGATCGCCGTCGACTGCTCGGGCGTCACGATATCCGGCATGAGGCTGTAGTACCACAGCGAGCAAGGGTACGACCCACTGGCTGGCGGCCACACGTAGAGCTGCCCCGAACTCTGTCCCGGTGTCTCGGGCAAGCTCGTCGCGTAGTTGTAGGGGTAGCTCTGAAATCCAGGCGTCTGCACTTGCCAATTGTACTCGGCAAATGTCTCTTGGATCAGCGGGTACGGAACCCCGTTGATCAGGTAGAAAAAGTTATCCTTGCCATCGATCACTTCCGTTCGCAGGTAGTCGATCGGCAGCGTGTACGGCCCGGACCCGTTGCCCGTCCCTGAGTTAAAAGAAAAGCTGAAAAGCTTGCGCGCCTGATCAAGATCATAATTCATGCACAAATCTTGCAGAACGGCGTTAAGAAGTTGCCCGGCTTGCACGAGCATGCCGGGCGTCTTGGCGTCTTGAGCTGCGAGGGAGACGATCTGTGCGGCGTTGAGGGCCATCTAGCCTCCGGTGACAGGCTCCGCGTTCAGCTTCGCCTGAAGTTCGGCAATCGTCGCCTTGCTGCGCTCGATCGCTTCCTTGCCCGCCTGCATGCCCTGCTTGGCGTTGTGTTTTTCCGCCTCTTCCTTGGCGCCGATCACCGGGTCGCCCTTCTTGCCCCGGCGCTTCCATTCTTCCGCGTGCCGATCTTCGACACTGTCAAAAGTCCGCTTGAAATTCGCAAGGTTCTTCTCGCTGTTCCTAAGCGTCTCTTGCTCCTGCGCCAGCATGTCCTTCCAAGCCTGCCGGTCGATCACCCTGCGCAACTTGTCGGTCAGCGCGTGGTAAGCCGAAATCGGGGCGTCTCGTCCGATGTAGGTCTGCATCACCAGCTGACTGCCGCCGACCTGTACTTGGAGTGTTAGGGCGGTGGCGATGTCGGCTGGTTCTGCGCTTCTAACTTCTGGTCCTTCCAGCATTTGGTCCTTCCCTCTGGCTTACAAATCTGCGTCGATCGACCCTCCCGGTCCAAGACCCCGTGTCGCGGTGCCAGCGTGCATCTCGCCAATGTGCATGCCCTGCGCGCGGCGGTAGGGGGCAAACCGCGAGCGACCATCAACCTCGTCCTGATGCTGCCACGAGCGCTGCATCTGCTCACACAAAACCGCGGCCTGCGCTCGCGTAACTCGGTACTCGTAGCCGTTGAAGAACTGCTCCCCGTCGATCATGAAATTCGGAACATAGGGCGCGCTGTCGATGACGATATTGACGTACTCTTCCGCCGGGATATGTCGGCGACGAAGGCGGTCTTGCTCTTTCTTGAAGAACTCGTCCGACGCGGTCTGTTTGCGGTCCTCGTCGACTGCCTTCTGCGCCGACTTGGTCAGCTCCTGCCTCTCGACGTCGCTCAACAGCGACGGATCGGCCGGAAGCTCACCAGGAAGAGGGCCCTTTTTCTTGTCCGCCATGTTCTACTCCTACGGGTTCCACACCGAACCGCCAACACCGATGGCGGTTCTTGAGACAAGAATGGGCCACCCCGACACAGCCTCAACCATAACGTAGTCGCCGGGGAAGACCTTAAGTAAACCGCGGTTCGGCACCCACAACGTGCCCGCCTGCGAGAAGGCGCCGCCGGCCGGGTTCTGCGCCGCGGCCGGGATCACATTGAGCGCGGCGGTCGGGTTGTTCGGGTAGACGTTAACGCGGTCGTCGAACACCAGGTTGTTGATCGCGGCGACGTCAGCCGGCAGCATCGCGCCAGTCATGATCAGGCTCGTAAGCGCGGTGGTCGTAGTCGTGCCGCCCGTCGTCGTCGCCATGGCCTCGCCTCCTGATCTCGTTCAATGAACGAGAATTACGGGTTGCCGGTCGCGAAAGCCTGGATTTGCGCCTGGGCCGCCGTGAACTGCGTCACCATGTCGGCCGCGATTGCGTTCGTCAGGGCGGTGATGTCGCTGCCGGTGAAAGTCAGCGAGTTATACCCACCCTGCTTGTTGGAAAATTCCTTGGTCTGCGCGCCGCCGCGACCCCCCTGCGGAAGCGCGGGGCCAAGATTGAGGGACATGGGGCCGGTGCCGGGGCCGACCCAATCGACGTTCACCTGGGCAGTTACGCGGTAAGCCATGACCTGTTCTCCTGCTGGCAAGGAAGTCGGGGGCCGGAGCCCCCAGCTCGCCTGGCTGTTAGCCGAACGTCGAGTTGAAGGCCGACGTGCTCTCAATGCGCATCATGAACTGCGCATTTTGGATAAGCGTTCCGTAGAAGTTCTTCCAGCCGACCACTCGCAGCTGGTTGAGCGGGTCGGACTTATCGGCCCCCTTAAGGTAGGTGAACTTCACGTTGTCGAGAACGACCTGCGCGTAAGCGCCCCGGCCGAAGATGAAGGTCGGATAGACCGTGATGCCGGTCGTAGGCGCCGCGGGCGGGATTTGGAAAACTCCGGGGCCGGTGATGACCGCGATCGTGCCGGGCGCGAGCTGCGTCGCCTGCCCCGCAAGCGGACCCTGCGTCGGACCCGAAGACGAAAGCCCGAGGTTGGTCACAGCCGAACCGCCGGCCGCGCTGACATAGACGCTATAGGTGAAGCCAGCAGTCGACGGGACAGTCACCTGGATAGCGCCGTTCGCACCGACCACAACACCGCCCGATAGCTGGTAAATCTGGCTCTCGTACTGGTTCTGCGTGTCCTGTCCGGTGATCTGCACAACGTAGGTGCCGGCGCCGAACGTGCCGCCGCCGACCGCAGCGTAAGCCGCGCCGGCCGCGTTGTTGGCGAAGCCGGTGAAGAACGGGACAAGGTTAGTCTGACAGAACCGGATGCCGCGCCACTCGCCGACTTCGTAGTTGTAAAGCCGGTTAAGGTCGCTGTACGACCACGCGGTGACCATGGTCGTATTTTCCGAGAGATCGCCGACAATGAACGGATGGCACACCGCGACGTAGTGCGGCATCTTGCGCGGATTGTTCGACGCCTTGGCGCCGCCCGCGTCGGCCTCAAGCTTCATGTCCGTGATCTCGTCGCCGCTGTAGCGCGGGGCGCCGAGCGTGATCAACATCGCAGATGCGCGGTTGATCTCGTGCGGGTTCATGACGTCGCCGGCCGCGAGCGAGGCACGCGCCCCGCGGCTGTTGACGTAATTGATCTGCGACCCGCCCATGAGGTTGACGAAGGTGTTGCGCTCAAGCGTTTCCGCGATCTGAAGGGCAAGCAGCTCGAGCGCCTTTTTGAACAGCGGGTGCTTAATCGTCATCTCCGCAACGTCGGTGATGGTGATCTTGTCGCCCCACTGCTGGGCCTGCGCCGACACCTGCTGCAGCGTCATGTTCTGCCCGACCGGAGGAACGCCTTCCGAGAGCGGGGCAAACGGCAGCGCCACCCGGGCGTAGCGGCTGGCGGTGTAGGTGGTGCCCATGCCCTTTGGCAGGGTCGCCGGGTCGCCGAACTGATAGACCACCAGCTGCCGCCGTGCGAGGGGCAACGTCTTGGCCGCAATGTATGGGGTAATGTCGCCAGAAAACTGCGAGGCGGTGTTCGTTGCCATCACTGTGCTCCACAGTTAAGGCGACGAACCTTCGTCGCCTCAGATCGGGATGTCTCCAAAACGATCTTCAAAGTCTCCGGCACTTCCGGCCGATGTGCGGCGAGACGGCCGCACATCGGACCCGGATTTCGCTGGTGCAGCTGCCTGACGCCGCCGCGTCTCGGTAGTCCGAGTGCGCGGCTTCGTCTCCTGCTCCAGAACCTTTTCACCGAGGATGTTCTTGAGAATGACGGCACGCTCGACGAACACGCCGCGCGCCTTGAGTTCGTTGTGCCGCTTGTCGACTTCGGAAGCGAAGCGCCGAGCGGTCTTGCTGGTCGTCGTGAGGGAAGAAAACGTGGCGCGGTCGCTGGTGTCCTGCACCATGGCGCGAGTGCGCTGGTTCTCGTTGGCCCAGAACTGGTCGCGCTCGCGAAGCTCTTCGCCGATGCGCTCTTCAGGGCTGAGAAGTGAGAGCCGGTTGGCTCGCTGCTGGGGTGTCTCTTGAGGCTGCTGGTATTGCTGCCCGCCGCCTGTGTTGACCCGCGCTTCCAACTCGGCGAGCCGGCGCGTGTATTCGGCGTTTTGACGGGCCAGCTCGCGGTTGCTTTCACGCAGCTCGCCGAACTGGCGGCGCCCGCGTGGCTCTGCGTCTCCTGCAGCTGCTTCCGGTTCATCGCCTGCTTCGGCCTCATCGGGCTCGTCAGCCTCTTCCGCCTCGTCGGGTTCTCCAGCAGGATCGTCTGTGCGCTCATCGTCTTCCGGGTCGATCTCAAGGCGATCGTCAGTGTCGGGCGTTCCAGACATTTCCTGCACTCCTGGTTCTTTACGAGAACAACGCGGTGGACGGGTTACGCCCGTCAAGCGGAGAATTGGGGGAGAGGATATGACCTAAAAACATAAAAAGTCAACGGGGTGGGACTGGCCCGTTGATCTTCTCGATCTTAG
>Ga0209218_1000017_pt1 | contig 11974 bp, 6 predicted proteins | sample JacPinW_OM1H0_O3_FD_187965 | JGI IMG/M metagenome (GOLD analysis project Ga0209218, IMG submission 187965) | Forest soil microbial communities from Algoma, Ontario, Canada - Jack Pine, Ontario site 1_JW_OM1H0_O3 (SPAdes) (version 2) | ecosystem: Environmental > Terrestrial > Soil > Boreal...
GTGTAATTATACCTGAATTAACACACACACGTTTTGTTGTAGCTGGTGCAGATGTCATTCATTCGTATGCTTGTCCAGCATTGGGTATAAAATGTGATGCATACCCAGGACGATTGAATCAATCATCTGTATATTTAAATAGAGAAGGAACTTATTTTGGTCAATGTTCAGAAATATGTGGAATATTACACAGCTCTATGCCAATATCCATACAATCCGTTAAATTAAGTAAATTTTTATATTGATTATATGATCAAATAGGTTCTTAGAAAAGCTTATTACATGTAATTTAGTTTTCAATAATAATAAATATTTTATTAAATATATACAAAAAAAAATATATAGGGTAGATTGTAAACTTTAAACCTTTATAAAGTTAAAAATCACATATATGTAAATGTATAAATAAAATGAATGAATAAAAATGTTTATACAATCACTTATTGCCATAGTAGAAGTAATACTTGTAGTAGTACCCTCATTATTAACAGTAGCATTTGTAACAATAGCAGAAAGAAAAACAATGGCAAGTATGCAGAGAAGATTAGGTCCTAATATTGTAGGATACTATGGTTTGTTACAAGCATTTGCTGATGCCTTAAAGCTATTATTAAAAGAATATGTGGGCCCAACACAAGCTAATTTAATTTTATTTTTTCTTGGGCCAATAATAACTTTAATATTTTCATTGTTAGGTTATGCAGTAATACCTTATGGCCCTGGTCTTACTATAGCAGATTTAAATCTAGGTATATTATACATGTTAGCTGTTTCTTCATTATCTACATATGGTATATTATTGGCTGGTTGATCAGCCAATTCAAAATATGCCTTTTTAGGTTCATTAAGAAGTACTGCTCAGTTAATCAGTTATGAACTAATATTAAGTTCCGCTATATTAGTAGTTATTCTATTAACAGGTAATTTAAATTTAACTCTTAATGTAGAAGCACAAAAGGTTGTATTTTTTGTTTTACCTTTATTGCCAATATTTCTAATATTTTTTATAGGATGTATAGCAGAAACTAACAGAGCTCCATTTGATTTAGCTGAAGCAGAATCTGAATTGGTTAGTGGTTTTATGACAGAACATTCAGCCGTAATTTTTGTATTCTTTTTTTTAGCAGAGTATGCAAGTATAGTTTTAATATGTATATTTACTAGTATATTATTTTTAGGTGGTTATTTGAAAATATTTTCATTAGATTTTTTAGTAAATGGATTCTTTTTTTTTGATATTATTAATATAGACTTTTTTAAAAATATTTATACTGACACAAATATTAATTTTATCAATATATTATTAGATGGTATAATTTCTAGTTTAATGTTAGGACTAAAATCCTGTTTAATGATTTTTGTTTTTATTTGAGCTAGAGCATCTTTACCTAGAATTCGTTTCGATCAATTAATGTCTTATTGTTGAACTGTATTATTACCTATAATAATTGCATTTATCATATTAGTACCTTGTGTAGTCTATAGCTTATCTTTAATTCCTACTAATTTTTATTTAATTTAAATAATATTATATACCAAAAAATATTATACATAATTACATAAGTATACCTTATTATATCCCATTTAGGGTATTGATATATAAATGATAATATTAGAATTTTAAAAATATGCCTCAATTAATACCATTTTTTTTCGTAAATCAAGTTATATTTAACTTTTCTTTACTTTTATTAATAATATATATGTTTACTAAATATATTTTACCTAGGTTCGTACGTTTATTAAAAAGCCGTTTACATTTAAATACTTTATAAAATATAAATTTACTAAATTATAAAATTTATTTTTAAAGCAAGGAAAATATTTTTAAACTTTATTTTATATTAATTAAATATTAATATTTTTAAATGTTATTCTTAGTTTAATGATTAAAATTTTAATCATTAAACTTAAAGGAATAGGTAGTAAATGGTTTACCATTGGACTGCAAATCCTTATGAAGAGGTTCGATTCCTCCCTATTCCTTGTTTAATTAAAGTATAATATCTTAATTAAACAATTTTAAAAGGATAAGCAAATATATCCATAGCCATATTTGCTTTTAAAAAGTATTTTATAAAATTTATTTTGTTCATAAGTTAATCTGTAATATATATAATGAAATTTTCACTAATCTTGTTTCTAATAGGGATATTAGGCTTTGTTTTAAACAGGAAAAATATAATATTAATGCTTATTTCAATTGAAATAATGTTACTATCTATAACACTTTTAATATTGATAAGTTCACTAAGCTTTGATGATATATTAGGCCAAACTTTTTCAATATATATAATAGCTATTGCCGGAGCAGAGTCTGCGATAGGTTTAGGTATATTAGTAGCTTTTTATAGATTAAGAGGAAGTATAGCAATAGAATATAAATAATGTATCTAGCTTTAATAGTGCTACCAATATTAGGATCAATAGTGTCCGGTTTTTTTGGTAGAAAAGTCGGAGTTAGCGGATCACAATTAATTACATGTACTTGTGTAATAATAACAACGTTTTTATCTATAATGACATTTATAGAAGTAGGCTTAAATAACATACCTGTTACAATATATCTTTTTAGATGAATAGATTCAGAAACTCTTAATATATCATGAGGATTCAATTTTGATTCCTTAACAGTTTCTATGTTAATACCTGTATTAATTGTATCCTCTTTAGTACACGTATATTCTATAGGATACATGAGTCATGATCCACATAATCAAAGATTTTTTAGTTATTTAAGTCTATTTACTTTCATGATGATTATACTTGTAACAGCAAATAACTTTTTATTAATGTTTGTTGGTTGAGAAGGTGTAGGTATATGTTCATATCTTTTAGTAAGTTTTTGATTTACTAGAATAGCAGCAAATCAAAGCTCTATGTCCGCATTTTTAACAAATAGAGTAGGTGACTGTTGTTTAACAATAGGTATGTTTGCTATATTATGATCATTTGGTAATATAGATTATTATACAGTATTTTCCTTATCACCTTATTTTAACGAAAATATTATTACTATTATTGGTATATGTCTACTAATAGGTGCTATGGCTAAAAGTTCTCAAATAGGTTTACATGTTTGATTGCCTATGGCAATGGAGGGTCCTACACCAGTTTCTGCTTTAATACATGCAGCTACTATGGTAACAGCAGGTGTGTATTTATTAATGCGTACATCACCTTTAATAGAATACAGTTCCACTGTTCTAATTCTTTGTTTATGAGTAGGTGCTATTACTACGGTGTTTAGTTCTCTTATAGGTTTATTTCAACAAGATATAAAAAAAGTTATAGCTTATTCTACTATGAGTCAGTTAGGTATGATGGTAATAGCTGTAGGTTTATCTTCTTATAATATAGCACTATTTCATTTAGTTAACCATGCTTTCTATAAAGGTTTACTATTTTTAGGTGCAGGTGCAGTAATACATGCAGTAGCTGATAATCAAGATTTTAGAAAATATGGAGGTTTAATAGCTTATTTACCATTAACATATTCAGTTATGTTAATAGCTTCTCTTAGCTTAGTAGCTATACCTTTTATGACAGGATTTTATTCTAAAGATTTTATACTTGAATCAGCCTATGGACAATACCACTTATCTAGTATAATAGTTTATTTTATTGCTACTATAGGTGCAATGTTCACTACTTTATATTCTGTTAAAGTTTTATATTTAACATTTTTAACTAATCCTAACGGACCTTTGGTAAATTATAAACAAGGTCATGCTGCCCATGAAGGAGATATATTTATGAGTATTCCTTTAATACTACTGGCTGTATTTTCTATATTTTTTGGTTATTTAACTAAAGATATATTTTTAGGCTTGGGTTCTAGTTTTTTCTCAGACAATAGCTTGTTTATTCATCCATTACATGAAATAATGTTAGATACTGAATTTGCTGTACCTGTTTTATTTAAATTACTCCCTTTATTTTTTACTATAAGTTTAAGTTTATTATCAATAATATTTACTGAGTTTTATCCTAGGCTACTTATGAAATTCAAGTTATCTAGTATTGGTTATAATATTTTTAGCTTTTTTAATCAAAGGTTTTTAATAGAACTTTTTTATAACAAATATATCAGTGGTATTATACTTAAATTGGGTGGTCAAACTACTAAAATAATGGATAAAGGTTCAATTGAGTTATTTGGACCATATGGTTTGGAAAAAAGATTAACAAACTTAAGTAAATCCATTGGTAGTTTAAGTACGGGTGTAGTAACTTCCTATGCATTATATATTTTAATAGGTTTAATATTTTATATTTCCATTTTATATTATGGTAAAACACCTGATAATTATTTAGAACTATTATTGATACTATTCGCTTTTGTTAATATTAATTCTAATTTAAAAGATCTTTCTACTACGTACAGAAAATCTGTTGTATAAACTATGTTGCTTAATTAATTTAAATAATATTAAAAAATAATAAAAACCATTATAAAGTAGTAAAACAAATTACTACTAAAAATTTAATAACCTAAAATAAGGTTAAATTATCTAAAAATAATAACATATTCATATATACATATAAATACAAATGAGAATATTAAAAAGTAATTCTATATTAAAATTGGTAAATTCATACGTAATAGATTCACCAACACCATCTAATATAAGTTATCTTTGAAATTTTGGTTCATTATTAGGGTTTTGTTTAGTAATACAAATAGTAACTGGTGTAACATTAGGAATGCATTATACACCTAATGTACTAGAAGCATTTGATTCAGTAGAGCATATAATGAGAGATGTAAATAATGGATGATTATTACGTTACTTGCACTCAAATACAGCATCAGCTTTTTTTTTCTTAGTGTATCTACATATAGGTAGAGGTATATACTATGGATCTTATAAAGCACCAAGAACATTAGTATGAATTATAGGAACTGTTATTTTTATATTAATGATGGCAACTGCATTTTTGGGTTATGTTCTTCCTTATGGCCAAATGTCTTTATGAGGTGCAACTGTTATCACTAATTTAATGAGTGCCATACCTTGAGTTGGACAAGATATAGTAGAATTTATTTGAGGTGGTTTTAGTGTTAATAATGCTACTTTAAACAGATTTTTTGCTTTACATTTTGTTTTACCATTTATTTTAGCAGCTCTAGCTTTAATGCACTTAATTGTATTACACGATTCAGCAGGATCAGGTAATCCTTTAGGAGTATCAGCTAACTACGATAGATTACCTTTTGCTCCATACTTTCTATTTAAAGATTTAATTACAATATTTATTTTTATAATAGTTTTATCAGTATTCGTATTTTTCATGCCTAATATGTTAGGTGATAGTGAAAATTACGTTATGGCTAATCCTATGCAAACACCACCTGCTATAGTACCGGAATGGTATCTACTTCCATTCTATGCTATATTAAGATCTATACCTAATAAATTATTAGGTGTAATAGCAATGTTTTCTGCTATATTAGCATTATTATCTTTACCATTCACTGATTTATCTAAATTAAGAGGTATACAATTCAGACCTTTAAGCAAAATAGCCTTTTTCATATTTATAGCTAATTTTTTAATATTAATGCAATTAGGAGCTAAACATGTAGAATCACCTTTTATAGAATTTGGTCAAGTATCTACAGCTTTATATTTTTCTCATTTTATAATAATTGTACCATTTGTAACATTATTAGAAAATAGTTTAATAGATTTAGCAACAAATAATAAAAATTATAATTAACTTTTTACTTACTTACTTTAATTTTCACTAGATTATTACTTTTAGATTTACTTTTTATCCCTTAATATATATAATATAGTATGACAAGTTTAACATTTTTTTTTATATTTATACCTATATTAGCCCTAATATTATTAGCAGTTAATTTAGTATTATCACCTCATAACCCTTACCAAGAAAAAAATAGCGCATTTGAATGTGGATTCCACTCTTTCTTAGGTCAAAATAGAACACAATTTAGCATTTCCTTTTTTATTTTTGCATTATTATTCCTACTATTTGATTTAGAAATATTATTAGTATATCCATATATAGTAAGTGCATATTCTAATGGTATATATGGTTTAATAATTATGTTGGTATTCTTCTTTATATTAACGTTAGGTTTTGTATTTGAGCTAGGTAAAAATGCACTTAAAATAGATAGTAGACAAGTAAGTAATTTTCAAATAAAAAACTGAAAACAAATTGTTTTTATAAATAACTAGTTTCAATATTATGTAATAGATACATAATGATTATAAAATAAATTTCTTATAAATATTTATAATAACGTTAAAAAAAACTTCTATCTTCCCTTTTCTTTATTAAAAACCGAACACTTTATGTCCTGTATAACAAGTATAAGGAATATAATATTTCTTGATAAATAAATATTTATCAAGGCAAGTATAAAAAGAAACTATTATGAATAAATTGCTATAAACCAAAGTAAATGACTAAGAGAAATCTTATAATAAACAAAGTGAACTGAAATATCTAAGTAACTTTAGGAAAATAAATCAAACGAGATTCTACTATTAATGTGAACTAAAGTAGAATAGCTTTTAAGTAAAATGGTATATCTGTTTGAATAAAGGGGAACCTTCCTCTAAAGCTAAATATGGTATTATAAGCGATAGTGAATAGTAACCGTGAGGGAACTTGTTTAATAGTAGTTTTATAAGCAGCTTAAGTAAAATTTAAATAAATAATAAAAGCGTACCTTTTGCATAATGGGTCAGCAAGTTAATATTAGATGCGAGCAGCAACAAATACTGCCTAGATAAATCGATTATGAAAAAATGAATAAGTATCTAAAATTAGACCCGGAGACTAGTGATCTTACTATTATCAGGATTATAAAAGTCCGAACGGGTTGTCGTTGTATAGACATCCGAAGAATAATGGTAAGTTAGTGAAAGACAAAACTGACTAGTTTAGCTGGTTTTCCGCGAAACCTATATAAGTAGGTAATTTAATTTACATCTTAGCAGGTACAGAACTGTGATCTCGAGCAATTTATAGATTTAAATCATATTTTGTATACATCGGGGGATCGTGAAGATTTTATCGGAGAGTATTTGCACTCGAAAGGGTTAAGATGAATATTAAATAATCGGACATAGAACGCTAAGGTTGTATGTCTAAAGGGAAACAGCCCTGAACAAGAGTTAATAAGGTTCCAAAATTATTGTTAAGTGAAATAAAGGATGTGCCTCCGAATACAGTCAGGAAATAGGCTTAGAAGCGGCCATTTTTTGAAGATCTCGTAACAGAGCACTGATTTATATAATAGGAGATCACACCGAAAATTTAACGGATCTAAACAATATACCGAAACCTTGTCTATATATAAACATATTATTATTTTATTAAAAATGAACTATAAGTATATGATATATATAGGGTAGCGGAACATTGAATAAATCATTGATTTATTCTTTATAAGAATAAAAAATTGATAATTCAAGTGATAATGCTGATATGAGTAACGAAAAAGAAATTAATAATTGCTCGCCTAAAGCTTATGGTATTTAATAAAATCTACGGTCTCTAAGAATTGGTTAAAACAAAAAATATGGAGTGTAACATTGTTCTACTTAATAATAAAACACAATAATTATACTGAATAACTTAACATAACGTGTAGATACTACCACCTTAGAGGAATATTTATACTAAAACTGGTAATAATCTGTCTAAGGGTAATCACTCCTACTATATACAAAGAACCAGTGTTATATATAAGTTATATTGTGGGCTAAATACAATCATTTAGCAAAGTAGTCAGTATCTGCTTATATAAATGACTAAAATATTTAAGGTTTAGCATTTTAAGAAAGTATGGAGATAGAATGAGAAGTTCGATGAGGAAATGGGTCTCAAAAATAACTAATTTTAGTGTAATTAGTTCTGGAAAAGTTATCCCTATATAACACCGTACCTAAATACTACCACAAGTAAGCTAGTAGAGAATACGAAGGCGTTTGAGTAATCAATCATTAAGGAACTCGGCAAATTGACTCACGTAACTTCGGGATAAGGTGGGCCATTTTTATTTGGTTATATAAATAATCACTTTAAAAAGAGGAAGCATGGAATAGTGTTGTACGACTGTTTAATTAAAACAAAGCACTCTGCTAAGATACTAATCGATATATTGAGTGTGATGTCTGCCCTGTGTCGGCTGGGTAACGGATTTGCTTAGCTTTTACAGGTTAGGCTTTGAAGGAAACCCCGATAAACGGCGGCCTTACCTATGAGGGTCCTAAGGTAGCGGAATACCCTGGCCGTTAAATGCGGTCTTGCATGAATGATGTAACGATACAACAGCTGTCTCGATGATTGGCTCAGTGAAATTGGAATAACTGTGCAGATACAGTTTACCTCTAGATAGACGAGAAGACCCTATGCAGCTTTACTGTTACTAATTTAGGCTGTAATATAAGAATTTCCAGTGTATAAGGTTGTTAAATGTAGTTTATATATTTACTAAATAAGTATATATAATCTATATCTCTTTTCTTATAACACAAATGAGACACCTTTATTTACTTTATTACGGTTTGTTGATTGGAAGGCAGTTTATGCGGGGCACAGATCCCATAAAAAGTACCTGGGTATATCCAAAATTCTAATTGTAAAATTGCATGTTTTATTCTGCAAGTTGAAATGGAAACATTCGTTTCTGATTTTCTTCTGTTTTTACTTTTAGTTTGCTATTAATTATTAATTAATAATTATTCAGTTATTGTTGTATTAAATACGATTTTATATTTTATTTAAGTAAGATTTTAACTATATGGTGAATAGATGTAAAGAAGAATAATTAATTATTAAATAATTATTCTTATTTGTAGTATAAATACTTTTTATACTATGACACTTAATATTACTTTAAAAGTTTAATGGCTTAATCTTGCTTTACTGTCAGACCTACAAGTCCATCAGTCGCGTAAGCGGGGCATATGATCGCAAGATACGGAAAGGAAAGGTCTTGGATTTTTGAAAAAGTTACGCTAGGGATTAAAAGTGAGTCCCCCAATTATTAAAAAATATTGGTAACTATCTGGGTAAATTTCAAAAATAACTGTGTTATACAGTTAATTTGAAGCGAAACTTATTATATTATAAGAACGTTCAACGACTAAAAGATTAGTTTTAATCTTATTACTTAATAATCCAGCATTTATTGTTAAATTTAAATTGTAAAATATGTTAATAATAATTAATGTAGATAAATATACATTAATGAAATAGACTCAATTACAGTTGAGCTATGTATATATTGAAATTAATTTCAATATAATTAATATAATTAATATTATGCTAAATCTATTTAAATTATATTATAATAAAAAAATTGAAAAACAAAAAATTGACCCACAAGAAAAACATAATAAACACTATCCATCTGCAGTTAGAGAATGAAATAATAGTATATATGTATTTAATAAAAATGCTATTAATTTGATACCTCAAGCTACGGAACTAGTTAATAAGTTAATTAAAAGTTATTTTAATCTATATAATTTAAAACTTGAACGTAAAATAAGAAGTAATAGATTATTAGGTAGATTAAGAAAACTTTCATCTAATAAAATTTATGTGAGTAATGGTGAATTTAAACATACAAATAATAAAGTGGTAATAACTTTATATTTATTTAACAGACAGAAATTTAATATCGATAAAAAAATTCAAAAAGGTTTTTATAAAGCTTGATTAAACCAAGATGTTTTAAATAGCAGATGGCTTTTAATTCAAGCAAAAGCCATACAATCTATAAAAAAATGAAACAATAAAAAACTTGTGTTAATAGATATAATGGAATCTTATACCAAAAATAAACAAATTTTAGGTTATAAAGGTTTATCTAAATATATAATTTTTTTTTATAAAAAACTTATAAAAAAATCATTAGACAAATATTTATTGCATAAATATTATCAACAACTCGTTTTCATAAATAAATCTAAATTTAATTATAATTATTTACAATTTTTAAAAAAATATATAGAAAAAATATATAACAAAAATGTTGAATTTAATTTAGTTAATTTAAGACGTTTTTATTTAAATAGTGATATATTGTCAGAATCTATAACTATAAAAATAAGAAAAAATAGAAGAAAATTATTAAAATATTTAAATACTTTAAAGAGAAAAGTAAAAGTACGTAATAAAAAAAATATTTTTTATCAATCTATTTTAAATAAATTGAATAATAAAAAATATTTAGAAGAAGTGGTCTTAAGAAATATTAAATACAAACACGTAACCGGATTTAGATTAGAAACAAGAGGAAGATTAACTAGACGTTATACAGCATCAAGATCTGTCTCTAAATTAAGATATAAAGGTAATTTATTAAATATAGACTCTTCCTATAGAGGACTATCTTCTGTATTATTAAAAGGTAATCAAAAATCAAATTTACAACATACTAAATTAAAATCTAAAACACGTATAGGTTCTTTTGGTATAAAAGGTTGAATAAGTAGTAACTAAATAACACTTATAAATGTTGCTTTTATTTAAATAATAACAATAAATGATGAAATAGTCTGAACCATATTGAAAAATATGGAAATAAATAATATATTTATGTTAACAAAATTTGAACAGGCTAATGTGCGCAAGAGAGTACAAATTGAGTGCGCGGTTTGGCACCTCGATGTCGGCTTAGCTCATCCACATGAACGCAGGAATCATGAAGGGTTCGACTGTTCGTCGATTAAAGAGCTACACGAGCTGGGTTTAATACGTCGTGAGACAGTATGGTTTCTATCTTCTAGAGGAAATTGGAGTAAAATAAAGACAGCCCCCTTGTACGAAAGGAATTGGGTATGTTAACCTATGGTTTACCTGTTGTTTATACATTTATAAATAAAAATTATATAAAAGTATACTTTCACTAAAGATATATTTATTGTATAGGCACGGCAGGAAAGCTACGTTAATTAAAGGTAAGTGCTGAAAGCATATAAGCGCGAAACTCACTTTACTATACTCTCATATACGTAATAAAACATTACGAAATTACTTTTATTATATGAAAAAAACTGAAAAGATGATCATATTAATAAGAGTAATGAGCTAGGCTTTAGTTATAATAAATTTAAATTTTTTAGACATAAAGTACTAATTTTATAATTTACTAAATATTGCTTTTATCCTAATTTTTCAATAAAAAAAACTTTTATAAGTAAAGCCTGGTTAGCATAAAAGTAATGCTACCGTTTTGTAATCGGTGGAAGTAAGTGCGATACTTACACTAGGCTAAGACTCAGTGGTCAAGTTTGGTTAAGACATAACATTTTCACTGTTGAAACGGGAGTTCAAATCTCTCCTGGGTTAGAGAAATTAGCTCAGTGGTAGAGCAGTCGTTTTACACGCGAAGGGTCAGGTGTCCGACTCACCTATTTCTCATAATTAGTTTTTACAAGGATATATGCGGATTGGTGTAATAGTTAACATGTTTGGCTCATGACCAGAATATTGAGGTGCAAATCCTCAGTCCGCACAAATTAATAAAAGGCTATAGCTTAATTGGTAAAGCCAGCTGCTCATGATAGCTTAGATGAGTGTTCGAATCATTCTGGCCTTAACACAAATAATCCGAGTGCTGGAATTGGTAGACAGGATAATCTTAAGATTTATTGATGTAAGTCGTAAACGTTCAAGTCGTTTTTCGGATATAGGTTTGTGTAAAAATTCAAGGGGATATAGTTTAATTGGTAAAACTGCGATTTTGCATATCGTTATTTTAGGCTCGAATCCTAATATTTCCATAAACTTTTTGTTTAGTTCGAGAAGCTCAATTTGGTAGAGCGGAACACTGAAGATGTTTAGGCTATAAGTTCAAGTCTTATCTCGAACACTTTTTTATAGGTGTGCTGAAATTTGGTAACCAGGTTCCGCTTAGGACGGAATAGTTTTTAACTTTACAAGTTCGAGTCTTGTCACCTATAATGTGATATATTAT
>Ga0209218_1000018_pt1 | contig 11676 bp, 11 predicted proteins | sample JacPinW_OM1H0_O3_FD_187965 | JGI IMG/M metagenome (GOLD analysis project Ga0209218, IMG submission 187965) | Forest soil microbial communities from Algoma, Ontario, Canada - Jack Pine, Ontario site 1_JW_OM1H0_O3 (SPAdes) (version 2) | ecosystem: Environmental > Terrestrial > Soil > Boreal...
TTCCCCTCATACACAGGTATGCTATAGTTTGGGACTGCAACATCTGCACGAGCCTTTCGATATAGCTTCCCCTCATACACAGGTATGCTATAGTTTATACCTTGTTTTTAGATGGTGCCGATAGGATATAGCTTCCCCTCATACACAGGTATGCTATAGTGCAATCCTTGTGGGCCAAGATTCTCGCAGGGATATAGCTTCCCCTCATACACAGGTATGCTATAGTCTCAGATTCTAAAATGGGATCCGGGTCGATGATATAGCTTCCCCTCATACACAGGTATGCTATAGTGCTGGCCAAATCAATAGAATGCCCTTGTCGGATATAGCTTCCCCTCATACACAGGTATGCTATAGTAAGCCCTTATGAATACGCGTAAGTCTATAAGATATAGCTTCCCCTCATACACAGGTATGCTATAGTCCACTTATATGAAGATGTTGAATTAACATAATAAAATAGAAAAAACATTAGAATAAAACAAGTTGTTTCCCTAATGTTTTTTCATTTTCATGCAATTTTCCGATAAGAATTTTCATCCTTTCTTGCGCAGGATATGAATACATAAAATTTTAAACAACTTGCCTCTTTAGGTAATTAACGCAACAATATTTCTCATATAACATTCAATGAGATTGATTTGATTGCGTATTGCTTCCAGTCTTAAAATCATTAGTGATTGGGAATCACGGCTATCTACAATTTCTCCCGAAATTGATCAAAAATATGCAGAAGAAGCCTATTTATATGAAAATTCCTTGCATGATTATATGCAAGGGGCATGGCCCATTATTGAAGGGGGACGAAAATTTGTTGATGGATGGCATATTGAGGCTCTCTGCGAGCATTTGGAAGCTGTCTATGCAGGTCAAATTAAGCATCTTCTTATCAATGTCCCGCCTAGGACAAGTAAATCAACGATTGTTTCTGTGGGATTCCCATCTTGGTGTTGGTTAAAAGAAGCTTCCCTCCAATTTTTATATATTTCTTACGGATCGCGTCTTTCAATTAAAGATAGCGTTAAATGCCGACGTATAATTTCTTCAAAATGGTATCAAGATCGTTGGAAACATAAGTTTAAATTATCTGGTGATGTTAATAGTAAGATAAGATTTGATAATGATAAAACAGGATATCGAATTGCCACCTCTATTGATGGATTTGGAACCGGAGAAGGTGGCGACATTATCATCCTTGATGATCCCAATAGTGCTGGTGATGCTGATTCTGAAGCTGTCCGAGAGTCCACAAATGATTGGTGCGATAATGTTTTATCTACCCGCTTAAATGATCCTGAAGCCGGAAGATTTGTTGTTGTACAACAAAGGATTCATGCCCAAGACTATTCCGGTCATCTTTTATCCCAACAAATCCCAGGATTAGTTCATTTACGTTTACCCATGGAGTTTAAAGAATCCAGAAGATGCATAACTGTTCCTCTTAAAAGTACAAATGGAAAGAGGTGGAGTGATCCTCGCCAAAAAGAGAATGATCTTTTATGGCCACAAAGATTCCCTTCTGAAGCTATTGAACTTCTTAAAAAGAAAATGAATAGTGAGTACATTAGGTCAGGCCAATTACAACAAGACCCTACACCAGAAGAAGGAGGAATATTAAAAAAAGGGGATTTCCAATGGTGGAAGAAGTCTTCTCCTCCTCGATGTGAATTTGTTCTTCAATCTTGGGATACTGCCTTCAGCACTTCGGCAACAGCTTCATGGAGTGCATGTACAACTTGGGGGCTATTCAAAGATGATCATCAAGTAGATAACATCATTCTCTTAAGTCTATGGAGAGGAAGAGTAGAAAATCCTGACTTGAGAAGAATGATATTGAGACTTGCCAAAAATTATTATGATACCATCACTAATTATCCATCTCCAGAAAATCATATTTGCAGACCTGATATGATTCTTATTGAAGGAAAAGCTAATGGAACCCCCATGTTACAAGATTTAAATAGAGCTGGTTTAATCATTAATCGTTTTGACCCACTAAAACATGGGGGAGGAGATAAGGTAGCGAGAGCACGTGCTATATCTCATCTTGTAGAAGCTGGAAGAATTTGGATGCCAGCTAAACCCCCTTTATATGATAAATTAAGACCTCATGCAGATTTATTCGTTGAAGCTTGCGCATCCTTTCCTAATGATGATGACTCGAAAGATTTGGTTGATACCATGAGCCAATGTTTGATTAAATTTAGAATGCAAGGGATGATCGGACATCCAGATGATGCTTATATTATGGAAGAGTTTAACTATAACAAAAGTAAGAAAATATATTAATGAATCGTCATTAGAGGTTCTTTAAGGCTATCATTTGAAAATTCCAGACATTGAACCGTTTGAAATTTCTGGCGTAATTGCTCATATTGAGCACTCATTAAAAGATTTAATCTTTCCCGAATAGCATTTATATAGATTTCATCGATATATCTCTTTGATAAGAGAATAACGATAAGACTTGTATATGTCATAAAAAGTTCATTCAATAAAATTGATATAAAACAATATTGTTTTCCAGATAATTGAATATTTAAAGGTTTATTTCTATTATAATCAGCAATTATTTGGGTAATTTCTCGAACTTGCTCTAATGCTAAATTAATCTTAGCGCATGTCTGGATGGCTATTTCATTCATGACCCTATTTATAGGAATATCTTTATTGTCCTCTTGATCACATGCGAGGATTATATAAAGGTCTGCATGTAACCGTATAATATCTTCTACAAATTGTTTCCCGATCTTATCTATAATATTTAAATCTTCTCTCAAAGAGGCAGTGTCTTCAGAACGTACCTTAATTAAGGGGAGATAGTTAGCATTTTTATAAATATTTCCTCCAAGTAAAATTTTCTCTTCCTCTATTTTTTCTTTATTATGAAGTTCATATTTTTTTTCCATTACTTTTATTCTGCCATTGTAAATAGTTAAAATTTGATTATAATTTTAACTATGTAGTGTTTTCTCTATCGGTGCAAATGGATAATTTCTTACCTGACTCGACCGCATATCAACTTCCATCAATAATGGATGATATTAATGTCAATATGGAAGGAATAGAACAAGAGCCATCAGAGTTTCTTAAGCCTTCTTTAGAGGGGCACGAAGAAAATCTTGCCGTAAGTCTTCCAAAATCAGTTTTAGATCGTATATCTGCTGAACTCGTTGAAGGAATTGAGGAAGATATAAATTCAAGAAAGGACTGGGAAGATAACTTAGCAGAAGCCATAGACCTTCTGGGAATAAAAATTGATAAGAACATCAGCTTTCCCTTTGAAGGGGCCTGTGGTGCTTTTTCTCCCGTTATGATGCAAGGATTGATAGATTTTATTTCTGTTGCAATTGCCGAGCTTTTACCTTTAGAGGGGCCAGCTAAACAGTACATAGTTGGTGAAACAACAGATGAAATTCAAGATCAGGCTGATAGAATTGAGTCCTTTTTTAATATTTTTCTGACAAAACAGTGCAAAGAATATTACGCAGATACAAAAAAGTTACTTGTATGGGTGTATGTTACCGGAATGGTTATTAGAAAGTCTTATTTTGATAGACATTTAATGCGTCCAACGGTGGCCTTTCTGATGCCTCAAGATTTTATTGTTAATTATGGCACAACAAATTTAGAAACATGTTGGCGCATCACAGAGGTTCTTAATCTCAATAAAATAGATGTTGCTCGACGTGAGAATGATGGAACTTTCCTAAAACTTGACCTTTCCCCAGATGATGGAGGAGACGAATCAACTCTTAGAAAGACTCTTGATAGAGTTCAAGGTGTAGAAAATTCATCTACAGATAACGATATCAGTTATACATTTTATGAGTGCCACACCAATATCGATATTGATTCTTTAGAAGACTATCCCATGAATGGTAAAGATATTTTAGATGATGATACCAAGATTGGAATATCATCATCATCTGGGTTGCGTCCCTATCGCGTCACGATCCATAAAAAAACAAATAAAATTGTTTCCCTATATAGAAATTGGGAGGAGGGAGACGAAGAATATAAAAGAATCAATTGCTATACAGATTTTGGCTTTGCAGAAGGATTAGGCTTTTATAAACTTGGGGCCGTTCATATGATCGGGGGACTTTCTAAATTAAGTACCACGACCTTACGTCAAATTTCAGATGGACAAACCTTAGCTAATTTTCCTGGTGGTCTTCGTGTTAAAGGAATGCCACTCAAAAATAATAATATTCCTATTGGGCCTTGTGAATTTCCAGAAATAGACACAGGCGGATTGCCTATTAATCAAGCTATTATGACGATGCCTTATAAAGAGCCTTCTCCTCAAGTTAATGTTATAAGAAATGAAATTGATATGGCAGCTTCTCGTATAATGGGGTCTTCCAATGCTCAAATTCCAGAATTTCAAGCAAATGCTCCTGTAGGAACGACACTTGCTCTCTTAGACGTTTTGAATCTCATTCAATCTACGGTTCTTAGGGGTCTTAGAGATTCAATGTCAAGAGAATTTGAAATCCTTTATAGATTGTTTTCAGAGACTCTTTCCGAAACTCCCTATGAATTTAATCGTGATGGGGGTAAATCCTATATTAGTCGTTATGATTTTATAGACCAGATCTCCATGGTTCCTATTGCTGATCCTCACGTGACGACAAAAATGCAACGTATTATGAGGTCACAATATATACAAGATCTTTGTTTAAAATTTTCAGGACTTTACGATCATTACGAAGTTAATAAGATCGCTCTCAAAGAAATCAAATTAACAGATTCGCAGATCGACAAAGTTCTTCCTAACAAAAGAAATATTCCTGCACTTGATCCTATTTCAGAAGTAATGAACTTAATGAGAGGACAACCAGTAAAAGCTTATATTCAACAAAATCACTCTGCACATAGAATTGTTATTCAGGACTTACTTAATAATCCCAATACTCAACCAAATGTAATAGCCGCTGCTATGAGCCTTGATGCGGAACATGCAGCTTTTGAATATCAAATTCAAATGCAACAGAAGACAGGAATTCAACTACCAGCTGATCCATCTCAATTACCACCTGATGCTCAAAATCAAATTGCTATGATGGCAGCCCAAGCATTAATGCAGCAACAACAAGCTCAACAAGAGTCACAACCGCCTCCTCTTCTCGATCCAGCTGCGGTCATGCTTGAAAAGGTCAAAGTAGAGGATAAATCTGTTGATCAAAGAGAGAGTGCCTCTGAACGTGAGACACAATTAAAAGCATTTATTGCCCAACTTGACTATGATGCCAAGATTAAGTCTTTAGAGATTAAAGAGGAAGAAATGCAATTAAAGGTTGAATCTGGGAAAATATAAAAAAGCATTTTTGGATAGAAATTATCAAATCATCTTACACTAATGGAGAAATCAAGAGATTCAAATTTGTTTCTATCCTTAGAGAAGATACAATAAAATTTAGAACCTGTATATTTTTTATTTTAGATTTTATTAAATATGTTAGCATTATTATGACAGGGAATATCCTTGTACTTTGATCAAAAGGTCATTGAAACGTTAAAAAATGAAAAGGATAGTAAAATGAGCAAGAATATGAGAGAGGAATACGAAAAGATGAATAGGGGACGTCACAAAGAGCATAAAGAAAAAAAAAATAAATCTATGTCCAGTTCAGAAGGTGGCAAAAAGTTGATAGGGGAAAAAATCCATAAAGCTTCTGGTTATGATGATAGTGATTGGGGAAAAGTTAATGCAATGATATCTGGTAAACATCCCACAACAAATATTTGTACCAATCAAGTTAGCGGCGGAAAATCTTATATGAAATCCGTTGATTAAACATCAAAATTATAGTCAAGGAGGATAATTAATATTTATCCTCTTCTTATTTTTTCATTTAAAAAAGGAGTTAAAGGTGAGCAAGAGTTTATTTATTAAGCCATTGAAAACGATTGTTATTATGAGTTTTATGACACATTTAATTAATGCAACTTCAGGAGTGTATTGTGGAATAGGATTAGGGGCCTCGCATCTAGCGGCAAAAAAAAATCTATCTGTTAATAGTCAAAATTTTAATTCGGTATTAAGTGACTCAAATGTCCGAGGGGAACTATTTATAGGATATACAAAGGCAATTAATAATATTTGGTTAACAGCAGAGGGGCATGCTTCATTATCAAATTTAGAAACTAAGGCTTTATTGGATATTTATGGGGTCGACGTACATCAGCCCCTTAAACTAAAATCCTCTCATGGAGCGGGGGCAGCTGTTCATATAGGATATTTTGTTAGCCCAACCCATAAGGCATACATTAAGTTAGGAGCTGAAATCAAAAAGTTTTCTACTGAATTTAAAGGAAAAGATATACTCAACGATTGTTTAATTGATCATAATAGGAGTTTTTATAGTGTGGCATTTGTCCCTGGTTTTGGGATAGAAACTGAAGTTGACCCAAAAACTATTTTTAGAACTGAATATCATATTTCTTTACATCCTGCAAAAGAATTTCGTGTAGAGAATAAATCACCAAAAACAGCTCTTAAGGTTAAGCCAAGGAATCATAACGTAACTTTTGGGATATATTTTAAAATGTAATTTTTTATTGATTTTTATGTAAAAAATTGTTAGTATAAAGAATGTAAACATAGTTTCTCCTAAAGCTTAGTTGACTACAAAAAAGGCTCCTTAAAAAAGAGCCTTTTTTAGCTTATCCTTCTTTTCCTCCAAAGTAATAAAAATATTCTCAACAACCCTCTTGACAATTCAAAAATAGACTTCCTAACATAATATATACAATTGTATTAAAATTTTATGGAGGTTACATGTCTGAAGCTGCTTTTTCCAATCCCCCTTATTCAACATTAAAAAATGAATTCATTAAAGCCCTTGAGAAAAGTATTGAAGATAATATGAACTTAAAGTTAAGCACATTCCCTAACATTATAGAAATTCAAAACCACTGGAATAAAGTTTTTGGGTGGAAACAGTCCCTAGATACATTCAAACAATTAGTTAATTTTGTTGAAAACCCTTCCTCTTCTGCTCCTCAAGCTAATTCTTCTCCTATTACTCCTTCTCCCTCAATTACTGAAGGAGAGATCATAGAGTAATGAGAGAATTGCCCACAAATGATCTCATTAGGAAAAGATTAGGAAAAGATCATCCCATTCCATTAGGTTGGACAGTTCTTGTGGAAACATATACGAGCGGTTCTAACTTTAAGTCTTCTGATGGTTCAGATTCGGATTTTATCCGGCCAGATGTTGCCATAGATCGTGATCAATATCATAGTTGTATTGCCCAAATTCTTATGTGTGGTAGCGCAGCTTTTAAGGGGGAAAAATTCAAATATTGGGACACACTTCCACAAGTTGGAGATTTTGTTGAGGTTAAAAAATATGGCGGCATTCTCAAGGCGCGGATCAATCCTGAAACAGGTGAAGTTGTCCATACCCAAGATGTAGAGGATATATTGATTCGATTAATTGATCCCAATCCTTCTCACCATTTAACCCACAATTTTTTAGGTAAATAATTTATGACGAATACTGAAGGGAAAAAAAATTCTCCAACAGCAACAGAGCCGATCATAAATATGACCCCCTTCTCTAATGATGGGGATATTTTATGGGAAGTGAATGGTAGGGAAAAACAAGAAATACAAGATATTAAGGAAAAAGAAGAAGATTCTGTTCCTGAAAAAGATACAGACACAGAAGAAACCACTGAATTAGAGCCGGAATCCTCAGAGGAAGAGTCTCAGGAAATCCAAGAAGAATCAGAAGAAGAAAAACCTAAGAAAAAGACACTACGATCATCAAAAGATAGAAGATTTGCTGATTTTACACGTAAAATTAAAGAACGTGATGCTCTTTTGCAGGAAGCGTGGGCTCAAAAAGAAAATCTAGAACAGCAATTAATTGTTAAAGAACAAGAAAAAATTGCCGCTGAAGAAAATACAATAAAAACATATATAGAAAATATCGAACGTGCTCATGCGTTAGCTTTAGAAGAGGGAAACAATGAGAAAGCCTCTGAAGCTGTAAAATTAATGGCTCAATATGCTGCTCGCCATGAGACGCTTATAAAGCAAAAAAGTGAAATCGTTAATACTTCAAAAGAAAAACCCAAAGCCCCAGAACCTTACTATCCTCAATTAGCGACTCAAAGTGAAGAATTCCAAAATAATGGCGCAGAATGGATTAAAAAAAATTCCTGGGCCGATTCCAAATCAGAGAATTTTGATGAGGAAATGCTTGAGGAAGCCGAAAATTACGTAAATATTTTGATGAAACAATATAAATTTGAAGGCAGAGCTAATGAAATTGGAAAGCCAGACTTTTTTAATCAAATAACAGATTATATAAAAGAATCATTTGGTATTTCTCTTCCTCCTAAGCCTCAAAAAGAAAAATTATTTTCTCCCCCTAAAGGGCCTTCTAACGTAGCGCCTGTTAATCGTACGGGAACTGTTCCAAACATAAAAAAATCTAATCAAGAAATAGTCTTAACACCAGAGCAGGTTAAAATAGCCCACTCAGTGGCTGGTATTGTAAAAATTAATGGTCAGCGTATTAATGATCCAAAAACTCTAGAAAGAATGTATGCCCAAAGTCTTAAAAACCAAATGGCAAGAGGATAGTTATGATTAAAAACAAAGATATTGATAGGGAATCGACTTCCCAATTACCTGAAGAAGAATCTGTATTTCCTGAAGGTCATATTATGAATGAATGGAGTTATGATACTCGTTCTAGAAACTCTAATTTTATAGAGGATCGATCCCGTGAATCACTAAATATAATTAATGAAAGTGAAAGCGACTTTTATATACCTAGAGAATGGCGGCCTATAGGGTTCCAATTGGGTTGGATGCTTGAATATGTGCTAGGTAAACCACAGCCTGATAATCTACGAAAAAGACAACGGAAAGGTTGGCAATTTGTCCATGAATCCGAGATTCCACAATTAAAAATGGAATTGATGAATCATGAATTTGATAGAAATCGCTCAGATGGATGGATTAGAATGGGAGGACAAATTCTCATGAAAAAACCTCAAGAAGCCTATGATAGAGAACAAGAGGGAAGACGTCAACAAGGAGAAGAAGTAAGGCGTGACGCAGAAGCCCTTACGCAAACCATGAGTGGTGGTTTTGTTAAAGAAGCTAACTTAAGTTATCAACCTACCCACAAAATGGTTAGGAGATAGATTTGTTACCAAAAAAAATTGCTTTTGGAAAAGAAGCCAGAGATATCATTTTACGTGGACTTAACGGAGAGGGAGGCATTAATGCCCTCGCAAATGCCGTTAAAGTAACATTAGGCCCTAATGGTCGCAATGTTATTATAGGAAATACCCATTCTCCTATCAGAGTCACCAAAGACGGTGTATCTACAGCACGTGAAGTTGAATTGCATAAAGAGTTTGACGATATCGGTGCGAGACTTCTCAAACAAGTTGCCGTAAAAACCTGTGAGGTTGCGGGAGATGGCACAACAACAGCCACCGTTCTTGCTCAATATATTATTAATGAGGGCATGAAAGCCATTGATGAAGGGGCAAATCCTGTAAAACTTAAAAAAGGTATTGATTTAGCTACTGAATATGTTATTTCCTTTCTAAGAGAAAAATCAACTTCTGTTTCCAAACCGGAAGAAATTAAACAAGTAGCCACTATTGCAGCTAATGGAGAACAAGACATAGGGAATCTTGTCTCTGAAGTATTTTCTAAGGTAGGAAAAGACGGTATTATAAGTCTCGAAGAATCCCCCACGGGAAAAACAGAAATTGCCTTTGTAGAAGGATTACAAATTGATCGAGGATATATTTCTCCTTATTTTGTAACGAATCCCAATAAGATGATCTGCGAGTTAGAAAATCCTTATATCTTTATATTTGATAAGAAAATTTCTACATTGCAGCCCATTATTTCTCTCCTAGAAGCAGTAAAAAGAGAAAATGCCTCAATATTGATTATTGCGGAAGATGTCGATTCAGAAGCTTTATCAACTCTTGTTGTTAATAAAATGAAATTAGGATTTAAATGCGCTGCTATTAAAGCTCCCGCTATAGGGGAAAGACGTATTGAATTAATCAATGATATAGCCATTATGACGAAGGCAAATATCGTTTGCGAAGATCAGGGCATGAAACTTGATAGTGTACGCCTTGATATGTTGGGCAGAGCGAAAAAAATTATTATAAGTGCAGATAAAACAACTATTATTGATGGTATGGGTGAAGAACATCACATTAAGCAGAGAGTAATGTTTTTAGAAGATGAAATTTCTTCTTGTAATGATGAACAACAAAAAAAATACCTTGAAGGTCGTTTAGCAAAACTTACAAATGGTATTGCTGTTATTAAAGTAGGTGGAACCACAGAATTTGAACTTAAAGAACGTAAAGATCGGGTAGAAGATTCTATCCATGCTACGCGTGCTGCTCTTCAGGAAGGCATATTACCAGGAGGAGGAATTGCATTATTACGCTGTATTACACGTACGACTGCTATTGCTCTTGACTGTATTCTTTCTGATTCTGAAATAAAAGGAGTGATAATCTTACATGAATCTCTAAAATCTCCATTTCTTCAAATTTTAAAAAATTCTGGAATAGAAGAAATAGAGGCAGAAAATTCTATCTATAAAATAAGACAGAATGACTTTAATTATGGATGGGATGCAGTAAAAGAACAATATGTTGATATGATTGAAGCTGGTATTCTCGATCCCACAAAAGTAGTCATCACAGCTCTTAAAGATGCTGCATCTATCGCAGGTCTGATCTTAACCACAGAATGCATTATGGTAGAAGAAAATGAATTTATCATTAATGATCTTCCTATAAGACCTAAAAGATAAAATTTATTTAAAATTAACTCTTTCCACTGTAAATAATCTCTGATAGCATTAAGATGTAATAATTCATGATTAAACTACATGAATTATTACTTCGTCCCTACGGGTTGACGTTTATAAGATATTAGGTGTCAGGCTCCTTATATTTTTTTCGCTTCGTGCGCAAATCCTCCGTTCATCACAATTTATTTAATTTTGGAGTTTATAATGACTTATGGCGTCAATGCGCCTTTAGGTCTTGTTGCTAATAGTACATATGGGTCATCGCCCTGGACGGGATCAATTTGGACATATCAAATCCCTACTACTTATCCAACAAACCTATTTGAAGGCGATCTTGTTACAATGGCTAATGGTCAATTAGCCATTTATGTTCCTGGGACTCCTAATCCAGTTGGAGTTTTTTGGGGATGTCGATATACCGATACAAATGGAATCGTTCAGTTTAGTAAATATTGGCCCGCTTCAACGGCCGTATTTTCTGGAACGGTTGCTATTGCAAACATCATCACTGATCCGAATACCGTATTTTCTATTCAATGTAATGCTGCTGTTACTCCCACCACTGCACTTACCATTAACAAAAATGTTGATGTGAGTTTTGCAACAAACGGGAATACGAGAACCGGTAAATCAGGAATGACCCTTGATACCAGTACTTGGAACGTCACCCCTACTCTTCCTCTTCATATTATCGGATTTGATCCAATTCCTGGGAATGTCTCAGGAACCCCCTACGCTAACTTGCTAGTAAAGTTGAATGCTACTTCAACGAATGCTGGCGCAACAGGAGTTTAATTAAATGGCTATTATCACTTTGGCTGACATGCGAAACCTTATCTTGCCTG
>Ga0209218_1000019_pt1 | contig 11439 bp, 12 predicted proteins | sample JacPinW_OM1H0_O3_FD_187965 | JGI IMG/M metagenome (GOLD analysis project Ga0209218, IMG submission 187965) | Forest soil microbial communities from Algoma, Ontario, Canada - Jack Pine, Ontario site 1_JW_OM1H0_O3 (SPAdes) (version 2) | ecosystem: Environmental > Terrestrial > Soil > Boreal...
GTGGAGCGTCCTGCGCCGGCCGGGGAGGCAGCCCTACCTGCGCCGGCAGGAAGGCGGGACGCGCCGGATCAATCGCGTGAACGGCATCGTGGAGCGGTTCCCGCAACCGATCTTCTACCTGCATGTAGAGATCATGAAGCGCACGGGAATTTCGCCCCCATGCCCTGAGCACTTGCTTGTCGACCACATAGATGTTGACAGTCTGAATTGCACAAGGCAGAATTTGCGTTGGGCAACATATTGTATCAACAACAGAAATAGGCGGGGAGTAACAAGGTGAACACACTTGCTAACCCTCCGGTTTTGTTCATGATTTTCTGCGGTGTGGCCGCGCTGGTGTGGCTGGCCTACGTCATCGTGCGCGATGCGCCAGTCATGCAGACGTGCCCGCACTGCGGGAAGTTCGTCGAGCCGAAGAACGACCGATGCCCGGAATGTGGGGGAGCGCTATGGCTTGGCTGAAACTGACCGCATCGATTAACGGTAATTGGCTGTGGGTCAATACCGGATCGATAGACGCGTTCCGCCACCCCGTGCCGGCCGAGCTGAAGGGCGACGAGGCGGTCAACGCGGTGCTCTTCATGGGTGACATACAGCTGCACGTCCGCAATACGCCCGAGGAGATCGCAGCGGCACTGGAGAAGCTGTGAACCTCCCCTTCCCCATAGTCGTCCTCGATTTCGAGACGTTCCACGACACCGCGTCGAAGTACACGCTCAAGAAAATGACGACCGAAAGTTACGTGCGCGATCCGCGGTTCCGGGCGCATGGGTGTGCGATCCGTTATCCGGGCACCGGGCGCACGCGGTGGTTCGATCGGGAGCACCTGGCGCCCGCTTTCGATGGCCTGGAGCGGTGTGCCGTCCTCTGCCACCACGCCCACTTTGACGGGCTTATCCTCGCGCACCACTACGGCATCCGGCCGCGCATGTGGCTCGATACGATGGCCATGGGGAGGGCACTGTTCGGCTCGCACGTCAGCGTCGCCCTGGAGAGCCTGGCGAGGCATTTTAACCTGGCGCCGAAGTCCGTGCCCTACGCGCAGATGGACGGCAAACAGTGGGAGCAGATGGATGCTGGACTTCGACGAAGTGTGGCGGAAGGCGCTTGCCACGACGTGGACCTCACATGGGATATATTTTGCCGACTTGCGCGTGATTTCCCAGCAGAGGAATACTTGCTCATTGACCAGACCGTGCGCATGTTCACCGAGCCGACGCTGGTGGGTGACACACATCGACTGCATCGACTCTATCTTGACGAACAGGAGCGGAAGGCTCGACTGCTTGGCGAGTTGGGAGTTACCGCAGAACAGCTACGTTCCGCTGGAGTATTCATCTCGTTCCTCGAACAGCTAGGCGTCGAGATCGATTACAAGGAAGGAAAAAATGGGCCGATCCCCGCGTTCGCCAAAACAGACCAGTTCATGCGAGACCTGTGCGACGATGATGATCCACGGGTTGCAGCGCTTGCAACCGCGCGTCTCGCTCACTCTTCAGCGATTGTCAAAACGCGTCTCGCACGTCTGCGCGATATGTCCACACGGGGGGGCATGTGTGTTTACCTCAATTACTGCGGAGCGCACACCAAGCGCTTCAGCGGGGGAGACAAGATCAACTGGCAGAACAATCCCCGAAACGCCGAGTACCCCAAAGCCGTCGAAGCCGGGCCCGGAGAGCTTTGTGTAGTCGCGGACGCCAGCCAGATTGAATGCAGGCAGCTCAACGAATTTGCGGGGCAAAAAGATGTCGTCGAAATGTTCAGGCAGAAACAGGACATTTACTGCCACCGCGCCTCGCAGTTCTACGGGTTCGAAGTTACCAAGGCGCACCAAGCCGAGCGAGGCACTGGCAAACAGCTTGAACTTTCTTGCGGATACGGCGCAGGGGGGCCGACGATTGTCACCACCGCAAAACGTGGGACTTACGGCCCACCCGTGTTTCTTGACGCCGACCAGGGAGTGCGCGCACGAGACTTGTATCGCCAGACACATCAAGCGGTGGTCGGGCTATGGCGCGAGGCGGACGACGTTCTTCGATTGCTCGCCGCCGGCAACGCATTCGTCTGGCGCGACTTATTACACGTTCAGGATAAGCGTATTTACGGCCCGAATGGGCTGGCGCTGATTTACGAGACGCTGCGCTGGGACGACCGGATGCAGGCGAACGGCTACCCTGTGGGCTGGCAGCTTCAGATGCGCACCGATAAAGGTGTGCGGTGGGTCAAGATGTACGGCGCGAAGCTGGTGGAAAATGTTATACAGTTCATCGCGCGTATCCACACCACACAAGCGTGGCTGCGCTGCGCGCAGGCCGGGATGCGCATGGTGTCTATGGAGCACGATAAGCTTATTGCTGTCGTTCGCGAGAGCGAGGCAGAAGCTGCGCTGGCCTACATGCAGCAGGAGATGCAGCGCCCGCCCGTATGGATGCCCAACGTACCGCTCGACAGCGAGGGGTATATTTCGAAGGAGATGAAGAAATGAAGATCGAAACCGTCGTGACTATGCGAAACGCGAAAGCTTCCGATCTCGCTAACGAACTCGCAGCGCGCACAGCTTCGCTTGAGGAAAAAGCGGAAAATTGCGATGGGACTTGTGAGTGGTGCAAGTTTATTGCCGGCTTGGTCGCCGCTTCTGCGGTGTGGCTGGTTATTTACTTTTGGGTGCTTCATGCCCGGTGATGACGACTTCGTTCCCCGCCCCGTCTCCCCGCCTCAGCGGGCGATCCCCGTTGGTCCGGCCAGTGGGAAGTCGCCGGGGGTGCAGCAGCGCGCTACATCGGAGCAAGTTGCCGTTAGCGACGAGGCCTACGCGCGCGTTATGCGGAACGATCACCCCATGGACAACTCGGCGCATCCCGACCCCACCCGCTCTGCCCGTGCCAAGCGCAGCTGGAAGACGCGGCGCAAGCACCAGCACGACCGCCACGTCGTCGGCGATCATCCTTTCGACCAAGCAATAGCAAGATTGTATGCCGAGAGGGACCGCATCAACGACGCAATCGGATTGCTCGAAGTTTTGAGAGCGGAGCTGAAATGAACCTCCCCATTCTCACCTACACCAACGTGCGCGACTTCGAGAACTGTGCTCACAAGTTCTATCGCAAATACGTCCTGCGAGATATCAAGTTCGTCCGTACCGCAGCGATGGATGCCGGGACGAAGGACCACGACGCGCTGATGAACCGGCTCAAGAAGGGCATCGCCCTCGATCGCCATCTGCGCGGGGCTGAGCCGATCTGCGACATATTCAACTCTCTCCCCGACACCGTGCCCTATCGCGTCGAGTACATGATGGGCATGCTGCCTGACGGCTCGCCCTGCGCCTGGGACGCCCAAGCGTGCTGGCTGCGGCTCAAGCCCGACGTAGCCTGCTGGTCGCTCATGGGGGGCTGGCTGGTCGACTGGAAAACCGGGCGACCGTGGGAAGACCCCTTCGAACTTAACTGCCAAGCCATGGTTCTCCACGCGCACCACCCCGAGGTGCCGTTCTGGAAGGGCGAGTATTTCTGGACGAAGGAAAACCGGCCCGGTACGCGGTACGATCTCGACCCCATGCAGACTTTCGCGCGGGTCGCCGAGAGCTGGGGCAAGATGCATGCTTACAAACAGATGATGGGCGACGAAAAAGCCCACCATCAGCACGCATGGCCGAAGACACCGAACAAATTATGTGCGTGGTGCGACGTGAAGGACTGCGAGCACAACACAAAGGACCAGACACAATGAGCGACGTATGCGAGCACGGAATTCTGCTGAGCAAGTATCGCTGCAAGAAATGCGAGGCTAAAGATGCGCGCGCCAAATACGAAGCTGAGATCGCCAAAGCCGGCTTAACGGCTCCCCCAACACTGCAAGTAAATGTGTTCCTAAAGAGCGGAAGCATCGTTCAGGTGCCGATCCCGGATGCTAGCGGGTTCAATTTCCCCGCTTGGTGCGCTATCGTCAGAGGCGACGGGGCGATCAAGGGTGATGCGGTGTACATCCCATGGGAAAGCATCCTGCTTATCGCCATTGGCCATGTTGAAATCAAAGAGACGGCACCGAAAAAAAACGAAGTTAATTAAAAAAGTGGCCCGCACTGGACAGGACGGGCCACTTGGACATCTGTTGAGACGGTCGGTTAGTGGTGTGAAAGGTGCTGTCAAGAGTGTTAGTCTACAACTCCCCTTCTGGGGAACTGCCTAACGAGGCTCATCATGAGAACGCCTGAAGGTAAAGTCAAGGACAAGGTGAAAGAGTTCCTGCACTCGCGTAAGGTGCAGAGCCTGACGCACCCCATCGAGGGGGCAGTCGGGTTCTACTGGATGCCGGTGGTCGGCGGAATGGGTTCGCCGTTTTTAGATTTTGTGATTTGTTATAAAGGGCGTTTTATCGCTGTAGAAGCCAAGGGGCCAGATTTGCGCCCGACCCCCAGACAATACCTGATAGCGGACATGGTTGAGCAAGGAGGGGGCGCGGCGTTGTGGGGGTGTGAAGACGTCGTGGCCTACATTAAAATCGAATTTGATGCCATCGACAATGACTGAATTCTACTACCACGAACCATCCGACCACCTGATCTATCGTGTCAACGATGGAAGGATAGGGATGTATGTCGAAGGCACTCGCGATCTCGGCGCTGGTTTCGTCGCTGTTCCTTGTTCTCTTCACGCTCTCCAAGTTCTCAGACAGCTGGGCTATCCCACTCTTGCTCCTATTGCCAGCGACTATAATTGGCCTATTCGCCGTGGGTGGCGAGCGCGTGATCACCAAGTGACCATGTCGAACTTCATGGCGCTTCACCCGAAGTGCTTCAATCTGTCGGACATGGGGACGGGCAAGACGCTCTCGACGCTGTGGGCCGCCGACTACGTGATGGAAGAAAATCCGGGCATGCGGTGCCTGATCGTCTGCCCGGTGTCGGTGATGCAGCGGGTGTGGGCGGACGCGATCACCACCCATTTCCTGGGCAAGCGGACGTATCGCATCCTGCGCGGCAGCGCGGAAAAGCGGATGAAGCTGCTCGCCGAGCCGGCCGATTTCTACATCATCAACTATGAAGGGACGGTGATCGGTGCGCAAAAAACCAAACGCAAGGGGGTTGTGCTTGGGGGCCTCAGCGCTGAACTTGCCAATCGTCAAGACATTGGCATCGTGGCCGTCGACGAAGCACGCGCTTACAGTAAGGATAACACCTGGCGCCATCGCGTGGCACGGGCCGCCCTGGTGCAAAAGCCTTACCTCTGGATGCTTACGGGCACACCTATGTCCAACGGTCCGCTCGACGTCCACGGTATCGCGCGGCTCGTCAACAATGCGAAGGGCGAAAGCTTCACGGCGTACCAGCGGCGCGTAATGTACCAGGTGTCGCAGTATAAATGGGCGCCCAAGCGCGGCGCGGTCGAGGAAGCCTACCGGATGTTGCAGCCTTCGATCCGGTTCGAGATGCGCGACTGTGTCGACGTGCCGCCGTGCACGGAGACGATGCGAGACGTGGAGCTGTCAGATGAACAAAAGAAAGCCTACGCGAAGCTTAGCCGCGATCTTGTTCTCGATCTTGGGCGAGGTACAAAAATTACAGCCGCCCATGAAGCGGCTCTTAGGCTCAAGCTTATCCAAATCTCCTGTGGGGCTATCTACGATCACCATCACAACGTCACTCGCCTCGACGTTTCGCCGCGACTTGCTGTCCTTAGAGAAGTCATTGAAGAGGCTCAACGCAAAGTTATAATTTTCACACCCTTGACAAGTGTGGTACACTTGCTTTATGAAGCTTTGAAAGAGTACAGCCGCGCCATGGTCAACGGGGCCGTGCCGCATGGGGTGAGAGATGAAATCTTCCGTCGCTTCCAGACCGAGCAAGACCCGCAGGTCATCATCGCGGACCCCGGTTGCATGGCGCACGGCCTCGACTTATTCGCTGCATCGGTTGTTGTGTGGTTTGGAGCTACTGATCGGTCAGAACTCTATTTCCAGGGCAATAAACGAATTGATCGCCCTGGACAAACCGTCCCCACGACAATTGTACAACTTGCGGCGACGGATGAAGAGCGGGAAATCTACAAGCGAATAAGCACCAACCAAAGCCTGCAAGGCTTGATGCTGTCACTCGTGAAGGACCAGACCGATGTCCGCCAGCAGCTCTACCCCGACAGTGGGGGCAATGATCGACAAGGTCAAGGAATTGGAGGCACATATCGCGGCGGAAATGGCAGCGGTTACGGATCGCCTCGCGCCCTTCCAGCAGGCGGTCGACTGCCTGACCGGAGCAATCAAACAGTATTTGCTCGATAACAAAGCGCAGAATGTGAAGTCCGAAGGCGGTTTCACTGCCTACCTGTCGCGCCCGCTGAGCGTGAAGGTCGTCGATCGCGACGCGTTCCTGTCGTTCGTAGTCGGGCAGAACCATTTCGAATTTCTCGACGCGCGCTGCCTCAAGGCGCCGGTCGAAGAGCTGCTTGACGCAAACGACAAACGCGCCAAGGATGGCCTCCCGCCGATCCTGCCGTCTTCCATTGGAATTTCCGCCGAACCGCAAATCAAGTGCAACATAAGGAAATCGTGATGAACACGCCTAATCTTCCCGCCCCGCCTCCCGAGATTGCCAATCGCCAGCGTCGCCGGCTGCTGGAAGACGCAGCCACGGGGCTCGGCATCGCTCGGCCGGCGCACGTATCGATCCGCGGCGGACAGTTCGCCCTCGTGCGCGCGGACGGCGCCCGCATGCAGCTGCCGACCACCTACTTCGATTTCGTCGTGGTCGACGTGCTGCGCGAGACGTCGCGCGTCATGTTCCCCGAATACGTGCCCGGCAGTGAAGACCCGCCCATCTGCTTCAGCGACAACGGCGTGGGTCCGTCGACCCAAGCGCTTCAGCCGCAATCGTCGTTCTGCGAGACGTGCCAGTGGAACGTCCGCGGCAGCGATCAGACCTTTTCGGGAAAGGACACCACCGCCTGCCAGAAGCGCAAGAAGCTGGCGGTGATCATTCCCGGCGACCCGCAACTCAACATCTACGAATTCCAGATCGGCCCCGGCACGCTCGGCAACTTCAAGGCGTACACGAATTGGATCGGCTCGCAGGCCGGCGAGCTGGACCTTGCCGACTTCGTCACCCGCGCATCGTGGGACCCCAACAAGCAGTTTACCATGAAGTTCGAAGCGGTCGGGTGGGCTAATGACCCGCAGACCATGCAGAAGCTTGCCTACATCGAGCAAAACAATCTCGGCGACGCGGTGGTAAACCGGCTCGACAAGCCTTGCGAACCGGAAGCGGTCGCGCGTATGCTTGCGTCGCGTGGTTCGACGGCTGCGCTCCCCGCGCCGGCCGCTCCAGCTCCGCAGCAGTTCTCTCTCCCGCCACCGCCTTCCCCTAGTACAGCGATGGCAGGACCGGCGCCGGCCCAAGTGCCCCCACACCCCCACGCCCAAGGGTCGGCGCCATCTCACTTCCAGCCCCCTCAACAGGGCGGTTTTGGGGCACCGCAAGTCCAGCAGTGGCAGCCCGCGCCCGGACAGGTCGCGGAGACGCGACAGGAGCCCGCACAGACGCGCACGCGGAAACCGCGGACGCCGAAGGGCGGCACCCCGGACCCTGCTGCACAGGGCTTCCAGGCGCCTGCGCAGGCAGTTCCTGGCGGCTTTACGGTGGCGCCTGCGCAGCAGCCTGGAGTTGGACAAATGCAGGGTGGGTTCCAGCCCCCCGGCTTTGTCGCCCAGCAGTTGCCGCCTCGTGCAGCCCCCGGACCCGGCACGCGGCTTCAGGAGGCCGCGGACTATAACCCGGCGCCTCCGGCCCCGCAGTTCGGCATGCAGCAGGCCGGCGCCCCGCCGTCCGAGCTGGAAAAGGCAATGGGGATGCTTCCCCCGAGGCAGTGATCGATGCCCGAGAGCTTCAGCGTCAGGCTGCAAAAATGCGTCAGCAAAGCTGACTTGACTGTGTCGGACGTTGCGCGATGGTTCAAGCGACCCCGCGCAACGGTCAACACTTGGATGAACGGCCGATGCCCGTGGGGACCAGCGGGCGACGCCGCCTTCTCGGACCTCGATCTTCTTGAGTGGGCCGGCAAGCACGGCCAGCTCCCGTTGCCCAAGCGCCTGACACTCAAAGCACGCATGGCCCAGCTCAATGACGCATACGAACACGCCGCCCGAAATGCTCGCGTTCCTTCGTTGCGTCCTGCCGCCGGAAATAGGTGATTTTTATTGCGCCCTTGTTCTGGAGGGCGACAAGCGGCGCCAGTTCTTTTTCAAGACGATCGAAGAGCTGGCGGCGTGCATCCTCTTCCACGATCGTCAAGGAAGGACCGTCTACCATGCCTGTAGTAGCTTCAAAGACCCGCAAGGGCCGACCGCCTACGTCGAGCGACGCGCCGAAGCGACGGGGCCGACCGCCGGGTTCGAAAAACAAGTCTGGCGCCCGCGCGGCCAGCAGAACGTCGCGCAAGCCCGCTCGCTCTGGCTCGACATCGATGCCGGACCAGGCAAGCCGTATCGAGATGCTCTCGACGCTGCACGGGCTCTTGGTGGGTTTTGCCGCGAGGCTGGGCTGCCCTGTCCCGTCGTATGCGGCACAGGCGGCGGTCTACACGCTTATTGGCCACTCGATGCACCCCTCGCGCCCGAAGCGTGGAAGGCCCTCGCGGAAGGGCTGAAAGCGCTCTGCGTCAAGCACGGGCTGCACACCGACCCTAGCAGGACCGCTGATCTATCTTCGGTCCTGCGCACACCGGGGACGCACAATTACAAATATGGACCAGACGCCTATGTCCAACTCGCCACGCCACTTCTCGGATACAAAAGAGAGAATCTCAGCGCTATTGAAGGAATTCGAACGCCCCTCGCGCATCGCAATATTGTCGCTTCTCGCACACGACTACGGCTTATCGATGCGGTTAACGCCACCAGTCGAGCCGACTTCGGCGCAAGCTACGTTGAGAGAATTGCTGGGTCATGTGCTCAACTCGCCAGGTTCAGAGATACAGGAGATATCCCTGAGCCACTCTACCATGCGTGTGTTGGTGTCACTGCGTGGTGCACAGACGGAAAAGTAAAGACCCATGAATACGCCGCACGAAACTACCCCCGCTACGACCCTGCCGAAGTCGACAACCGAATGGCCAGGGTTCTCGAACTTAGTGGCCCTACTACGTGCGCGAAATTTGAAAGCCTCAACGCACAAGGGTGTGGCGGCTGTGTCCACCGTGGGAAAATCAGTACGCCTCTACAAGTCGGGGTGGCTAGTGCTTCAGTGGTGGCAGTGGGACGACCGGACAGCGCCGGCAGCGCGACACTTCACGAAGTTTCTAATGGTGGGGAAGGACTTCCAGCTCTAGTCGAACCGTTCCGCTGGTCGCCACAAGGGCAGATGATCTATGCGACGGAGGACAACAACGGGGTCGCGGTCAACACGACGGTCGTCAACGAACCTGCCTTCCTGGTGGAAGTTCAGCGTAGTGAAGTGGGACAGCCAAGGTACAGCTACCTGTTACGACATTTTTTGCCGCGAGACGGATGGAGCTACATTTCAATCGACGCCGAGCATATGTTCGGCTCTCAGTCTATCGCACTGCTCGCCAAAAAAGGCATCATAATTCACGACCCCAAGCTGTGGTTCAAATACATGAGGGACACCGTGTCAGCTTTTCACCAGACGACCGTCACCGGCACCCGCTATGATCAATTCGGCTGGAAGGCTGGCGACACGCAGTTCCTTCTCGGCCGCTTTCTCTACACGTCCGGCGGCAAGGTCACGGTGCAAGGCGGAACGGAAGTCGCGAACCGCGCGCCGCACTTCGGCAACCAGCGCCCGACCGCCAACCTGATCGCCTGGACCGAGGCAGCCGACGGCCTGTTCGGCAAGGCGAGCCTCGCGCTCGGCATCCAGCTGCTTGCGTCGTTAGGCGCACCCCTGATGCGCTTCGCCCTCCAGGTCGACGGCGGCTGCATCGTGCATCTGTTCAGCCAGACGTCGGGCGCCGGCAAGTCATGGGCGCTCGACGCCGGCTGGTCGGTGTGGGGCATCCGGCGCGCGATGATGCTGGTCAACGATGACACCAAGGTCGCGAAGCCGATCGTGATGGGCACGCTGTGCAACCTGCCGATCTGCTACGACGAGATGCACAACAAGGACAACGAGGTCGTGCGCGCGCTGATCAACCTTTTCAGCGACGGCCGCGACCGCCAGCGTGGCACGGCCGACGGCGGCATACGCGCTGTCGAGATGTCATGGCGCACGATGATGCTGACCAACTCCAACCACGACTTGTTGGAAACGCTCGACACCCTAGGCGTGGACGCGCCCGGCTTCCGTGTGCTCCAGCTACTAGTCCCGCCCCTCGACATGGACAAGCAGCAGGCCGGGACGCTCAAGCGCCGGCTGGAGGATAACGCAGGCGTGGCCGGCGACAAGTTCATGCAGTACCTCGTGCACCCCGACGCGCTCACCGCGACCAAGGCGATGCTCGATCATTTTCAGAACGACATTTGGAAAACCACGGGGCTGTCCAATGCTCATCGCTACCGCGTCGCGGCCGCCGCGTGCATCCTCGTCGCAGCCGTGATCACCAAGCATCTCGACATTCTGCACTTCGACATCGACCGCATTCGCGACTTCCTCATGAAAGAGCTGGTCGACCCGTCTAACGCCGGCAGCACCACGGGTAAAGACCCGGTCGAAGCGGCGCAGGCGAAGCTTGCCGATTTCTTCAACCAGTTCCAGGGCGAAATCCTTACCGTCAGCGACAAGTTCAGACCCGGCCGCGGCGCCGCCCCGGTGGTCATTCTCGGCCAGCCGCCGCGCGGCCGGATCGCGGCGCGCTACGAGGTTGCGACGCAGCGGGTGTACGTCTCCGAGACGGCGTTCCGCCAGTGGTGCACGGCCAACCAGATTTCACTTCGCGACGTCGTCAAGTCTCTTCAGAAGTGCGCGGTGTGCGTCGACCCCTCGCGCAAGGTGACGCTGACCGCCGGGACCGACATGGTGGGAGCGCAGGGTGTGGCGATTGAGCTGGACGCGTCCCACCCGGCCTTGAGCGGGATGGTGCGGTCGATCGACAGGTTGGTGACTGGAAATGAAAAAGCTGGAGCCCGATAGAGGATGGTACTCCGAAGCGTGTGCAGCCTATTGGGAAGCACCTAGCCTGCTGGCTGAATTCAAGAAACGTCGACAGCCTCCAGATCGATCGGACCGTCCGGCGGTAGGCGGCTCTCGACTTGGGCGACCAGCTTTAAAATTTCAGGCAGACGGTCGACCGTTGCGCGGCGCAGCCTCGTCTCGTCGACCTTAGCCTGCGTGCTTAAGGTCGTCGTGATCACCGCCGTCTTGGCGCGCAGCACCGTGCCGTTGATGTCGTCTTCCGGCGCGGCGTTGTCGAGCGAGAGAATGTCTGCCGCTTCGTCGATCGCCCGGTTGGTCAGGCGCTCAAGCGCAGTGGAGTTGTCGAGAACTCCATGCCC